>Ga0208597_1000760_pt1 | contig 12588 bp, 8 predicted proteins | sample LakMenEpi05May12_FD_150673 | JGI IMG/M metagenome (GOLD analysis project Ga0208597, IMG submission 150673) | Freshwater microbial communities from Lake Mendota, WI - 05MAY2012 deep hole epilimnion (SPAdes) | ecosystem: Environmental > Aquatic > Freshwater > Lake > Epilimnion/Euphotic zone ...
TATTGAAGCGTTCAGACAAACATCAGATGAATTCAAACGAAACTCACTTATTCCAATTCAATCTATGGATTTTTCCGAGTCCGTATTTTTAAATGAAATGCTGCCCTATTATTCATGCAATGGACAAGCGCTTATTTCAATGTTTCAAAAACAGCAATTATACTTTCAATTAACACCTAGTAAGAACACAGAACAGATTGATACGCAAACTAAAAAAGATGTTGATCAAGGATTGAAGTTTCGCTTTAATTACCAACAAATGCGTGGCGAAAAGAGTTATAACTATGTAAAGGAGTTTACAATCTGCGATTCCCTACAACAAAGCAAAGAATTCTTAAAAGGTTTTTTCGAAGCGGCAGGAAGTGAATATTTTCAATACGCCAGTGAAGAGCTTAAAAACGATAAAGATTTCATCTCAAAACTAATTAAGGGAGACGTTTATTATTTGGAACAAGCTAATCCTAAAATACGCTCAGACCGAGAAATCATTATTCAAGCTGTGCAATTAGACGGGTATGCCCTCCAATTTTCAAGTGAAGAATTACAGAGTGAATATGAAATTGTAAAATTGGCTGTAATATCAGATCCTTTATCTATTCAATTCGCAGGTAGTGATTTGAGAAACAATAAAGAATTATTAAAATTAGCAATGGATTCTGATATAGCCGCAATTCAATACGCTGGCCCTATTTTGCAGAACGATAAGGAGATTATGAGTATTGCCAATCTTTCTAAAGCTCTCGACCATAAAAGACCCTCTAATTTTATATCTAAGATTCTCCCTAACTATAGTTGCAACGAAACAGCCCTTTTGTTATTTGCAAGTAAAAAGCCTCAAGACCTACTCTTTTGTCTGAGTTGCTCAATTTGTGAATCCGTTGTAAAAGATGAAAATTTCTTGATAAAATTTTTCGCAAACCTCCCGGAAAACGACCGGACAATAGATGATCTTCTTCAGCAACTCGATGTGAAAATTTTATCCAATCCAAAATTATTCGATGTGCTTCGTCTAGATAAATACCCGAATAATTATAAATACGCGGATAAATCACTTCAACAAAATAGGGATTTCGTTCTCAAACATGTAAAAACAAATTCGGAGATTATTTATCTCGCGCATCATGTATTTCAAGAAGACAAAGAAATTCTCAGTGCTGCGCTTATTCAAGATGGACTTTCCCTTAAACTCGCAAATAAAACCTTAAGTAAAGATGTTGAAACTGTCAAACTTGCTTTAGCCAACAACGGCCTTGCATTGAAATATGCCTCGAAAGATTTAAGAAACAATTTCGAGATTGTGAAGCAGGCAGTTAATCAAGACGGTAATGCTCTCGCCTACGCAAGCAGCGAACTTAAAAAGAATAAAGAATTGGTATCTATTGCTAGTTCTAGAAACCCCGAAAGCATGCTATTCTTGAATTCCAAGTTGAAGAATGACAGATTGTTCATGCTTGAATTAACTACTAAAAACCCCTGTTGTTTATTTTTCTTAAAAGAAGAATTTCAAAACGATTTAGATTTTCAGAAGCATAGAGAATCAATCCTTCACTTGACATGGGAAGGTCAGAATAGCCCAATGGAAAGATCTACTTTGGCACATGGCAAAATAGGCGTTGAAGCAGATTCAACATTGTCAAACCCGTCAAAAGCATCAGGAAGAATAGTAAAATATAAAATAGACATAAACGGAATGCCTTTCCAATATGGCAATGAATTTAGTCGTTCATTGGACTACTCCTCTCAAGTTGAATTAGAACGCGCAATTAAATCGGGAGATGAAGTAAAAATACATTCTGCGACAATAATAGCAACTTACAACAAAGAATGGGGTCACCAAATGCAACTCGTTCTATCTCCCTTAACGTTAACTGTGAAATAATTTCGTAAGAATAATTCTAAGCTATAAGCTCGCACTCAAAAAAACGAGTGCTACCAACAACGCAAACGAAATCAAATTCACAATAATTCCTATTGCGAACATGTCCTTCGCTTTCACCCAACCGGTTCCGTAAGCAATCGCATTCGGCGGCGTACTCATCGGAAACATAAAGTCACAACTAGCAGCCAATGTAACCGGAATGGCCCACGCAGCCGGAGAAATTCCATTCGCCTGCGCAAGAACACCTACTATCGGAACAAACAAAGTAACCATGGCCAAATTACTCATGAGCGCCGTGAGCAACAATCCTATTCCACATAACATTATGAGGTAAGCAGATGAGCTACCTACATTCACAACAGATAACCATTGCGACAATCTTTCCAGCAATCCAACTTCTTTGAACGCCACAGATAAAGTCAATCCACCTCCAAACATCAACAACACTCCCCACGACAATTTCTCTGTATCTGGCCATTCCAACAATCCCACCGAACGTTCATTCGGTTCTGACATTCCTCTCGGAATAAAAAACAAAGACAATCCGAATGCTAAGGCAATCCAAGTGTCGTTAAAGGCAGGTATTTTCAACGAAGAAGAAATTGGAGCCTGAAAAATCCAACAAAGTACCGCTCCCAAAAAGACAAATAGCACTCGCTTTTCCGACTTGGAAATACTCCCCATTGATTGACGAATACCATGCAATTCAACATGCGCTCCGTCAATGGTTTCCTTTCTCTTAAAGTGAATTTTAGAAAGAACAAGAAACACCAGGAGCAATAAAATCAATGAGAAAGGAACGCCGTATTTCATCCAATGTACAAATGAAATTTCTTCACCAAACTGTTCCTTCACTATACCTGCAGCAGCAACATTCGGAGGAGTTCCTATTAAAGTCGCCATTCCACCTATGCTTGCTGCATAAGCGACTCCCAAGACCAACGCGCGCTTAAACTTCGCCTCGTGTTGATGGGCTGAAAGCAAATGAGCAACAGATGCCGCAATGGGTATCAGCATCATCGCGGTTGCCGTATTGCTAATCCACATACTTAAAACGTAGGACGATAACATGACGGCAAGTAAAATTCGAGCCTTCGCGTTACCCGCTAGATCCAACAATCGAAAAGCAATCCGTTTATGCAACCCGTGTTTCTCAATAGCCAAAGCCAACAGAAATCCACCTAGAAATAAAAAGACAAATTTATCGGCATAAGGCACCACCACCTTTTCCATGCTCATGACATTCGAAATTGGAAAAATCAACAATGGAACAAGCGCCGTTACAGCCATGGGTATCACTTCAGATATCCACCACCACAGCATAACTAAAACAGTTGACAAGACTACCCGTTCATTCCAAGACAACCAATTCGGCAGCCCAAGAGTTATCGCGAATGCAAGAACAACAGGAAGAAATAAATTTATTTTCCGCATGGAATAACTCAATACAACAACTGCTTCTTAGAAGCATTCTTCCAACCGGCTTTGTACTCTGCATCGACGAAGTAGATTTTCAAATCGGCCTTGTACTCTGCATCTTCAAAATAAATTTTCTTAGTCGCTTTGTACTCTGCATCAACGAAAAACCAGCGCCCATCGTTACTTCCTGCTTTATACTCCGCGTCTTCCTTATAAACCAGTAAATCTGCTTTATACTCGGCATCCACAACATAAACTTTCACCTGCGCTTTGTATTCCGCATCTACTGAATAAATCTTTTGAGCACTCGCGCTAAGTCCAAATGCGCACAATGCAAAAAGTAGAACGATTGATTTCATAACTGTTTTTTTTTATTTCAACGAAGATAAACAATGCTTCGCAAGATGCTTCGGGAGATGTTGCACAAGACCCTACACAAGACGCCTCGCGAGACCTTTCGAAGAATCTTACAAAGTATCTTGCATCGCATCTTTCGCAGAATCTTACAAAGTATCTTTCGAAGAACATATCTTTGCCCCGTGCTAAAAAAGAACCAAATACTCGACATTAAAATAGATCGCTTTGCCTTTGGAGGCAATGGCATTGGACTATTGAAAACCGACAAAGGCGATTTTACCGTTTTTGTTGAAAATACATTCCCAGGACAACTCGTCCGTGCACAAGTAATCAAGCCCGATAAACGATTTGCGAATTGCAAATTGATTGAAGTGCTTGAGAATTCTCCAGATGAAATTGATCTGCCTTTTCAGCGCATACCCGGTGCACCATACGCTGCATGGCCTATAGAAAAGCAACACGCAGCGAAAAAAGATTCTTGTCTTCAACTGTACAAGCGCATAGGGAAAATTGAGAACATCGAAGAACTCTTCGACGAATACATCGACTCTCCTTCCGTCTGGAACTACAGAAACAAAATGGAATATAGCTTCAGCGCTATTCGATACGACCTTCCAACCAAAGAAGAATTAGATGATTTCGGTTTAGGATTTAAGCACCGAGGAACTTGGTGGATGGTAGAAAACTTAGACGCTGAATCAGGACTCTTCGACGCAACTTTTGAAAACAATCTACACCGCATTCGCACATTCTGCATAAATAGCGGACTTCCTGCATGGCATCCGCCGAAGCGAGAAGGATTCTTCAGATACGTTGTGGTTCGAAAATCATTCACTCACGACCTCCTTCTGATTAACCTCGTAACCTCTTCGGTTGGACTAGAGCTGTTCGATTGCGACGGATTTGTTCAACTCGTTTTAGACATACTTGGAGATCGCTGCGGCGGAATTATTCACACCTTGAATGATGACACTGGAGATCGCGCTGAACCTTTGAACGGCTCATCAAATCTGCTCTACGGAAATTCTGAAATCGAAGAAATTTTATTGGGATTGAAGTTCAAAGTAAATATGAAGAGCTTCTTTCAAACCAATCCGAAAAGCGCTGAAAGACTTTACACAAAGGCAATAGACTATTGCAATCCAGCTGAAGTTCCTGACGGATATATTCTTGATCTGTTTTGTGGAACAGGAACAATAGGACAACTCATTGCTCAAAAAACTTCTTTGCCTGTTGTGGGAGTAGATATTGTGGAAGCTGCCATTGAAGACGCGAAGAAAAATGCACTAGAAAACAATGTTTCGAATATTGAATTTTTCGCTGCAGATGTGGGGAAATTCTTGTTGGAACAACCGCAATTTCAAAACCAAATCAACACGTTGGTGCTCGACCCTCCCCGTGGAGGCATTTCACCAAAGACATTAAGAAAAGTAATCGGACTCGACGCTAAACGCATCGTTTACATCTCATGCAATCCTGCGACACAAGCACGAGACTGCGAGACACTGATTCTTTCAGGGTATCAGTTGAAGAAAATTAGTTTCGTCGATCAGTTCCCACACACCTCACATTTGGAGGCGGTGACACTTTTCGAAAAAAATTAATTTACCGCTTCGTCGTTTTCAAAGAATCCTTTGAATCGACTTAACATACTCTCACCGAAAGGCTTTCTTGGTTGACGAATTTTCACCGGCTTCTGAGTTTCTTCCTCTTCCGTATGAACAGATTCTTCATTAACACTTTCTGTTTGTGTTCCTTCTTCTATGGAATTTTCGTTCAATTCTTCCATGGTCTCCATGTATGAAGAGAAATCACCAATAGGAACAAACACTTCTTCTGCCTCGGTATCTTCTGATTGAATCTCTGTTTGCATTTCTGACGCTACGTTATCTTCAACTAACTCTTCTCCAAGAACACGCTCGAAATAATCTTCACCCACATTCTCCTCTCCAGTAATAACAAGACCTACGCCGGTAGAAAGAGCTGGTGGCAACTGCGACTCATCTTTATAATTAACTACGTGTTCAATGGGCTTACCAATGCGGCAATCCAATCCTGTGATGTATTCAACCAATTGCTTAATGTGCTTCAATTGCGCACCACCACCGGTCAATACAATTCCACCAATTAACTTTCTCTCATAACCACTGCGCATAATTTCAAAGTGAACCAACTCTAAAATTTCCTTCATGCGCGCTTCAATAATTCCAGAAAGCGCACCCAACGTAATTTCTTTTGGTGTTCTGCCACTCAATCCCGGAACAACAACTTTTGCATTTTGTGTTTCTGCTGCTAAGGCAGATCCGTATTGAACCTTCAACTGCTCGGCATGTCTGCTTAATATTGAACACCCTGTTTTAATGTCTTCAGTTAAAATATTTCCACCGAAAGGAATCACAGCAGTATGACGAATTAAGCCATCGTGAAATATGGCAATGTCTGTTGTTCCACCACCAATGTCTACCAACGCAACGCCCGCCTCCTTCTCCTCTTCACTCAGCACCGCCGCAGAACTCGCAATAGGCTCTAAGGTTAATTCACCCACTTCCAGACCCGACAATTTCACACAACGATAGATGTTTTTGATAGCAGGAAGTGAACCCGTAATAATGTGGAAATTCGCTTGCAAACGAACGCCAGCCATTCCAACTGGATCTTTAATTCCGCCTTCCGTATCAACAGTATACTCTTGTGGAATAACATGTATGATTGATTCTCCTGCCGGAACATGAATCTTGAACATATCGTCCTTCAAGGCCTGAAGATCACTCATGCTTATCTCTGTTTCTAATTCCTTGCGAGTATATATTCCCGGTTGCTGAATGCTCTTAATATGTTGACCAGCGATTCCAACATTCACGCGGTGAACTTTAATTCCGCATTCAATCTCGGCTTTTTGAACGGCCTCCTTAATGGAAGCAACCGTTTGATCGATATTCAGAACAATCCCACGCTTCACCCCGTCGCTTTTACTGCGACCAATTCCAAGAATGGTCACCTTTCCAAACGAGTCTATTTTACCAACAACGCAAGCAATCTTTGTTGTTCCAATATCAATTCCAACTACCAATTTTTCTTTGTTGCTCGGGGTTGGGTTGTTGTAAGTCGCAAATGTATATTCCATATTCATCAAATATTTATTGAGGTTGTTGTGCAGGCGTCGCCGCTGCGGGTATTAAGTCGTTAGCTAGCACAATGGGTGCATTGTTCGAATTCGTTGTCAAGCTATCTGCAGTAGCTGGGAATGCAGAAACCCCGCGCTTTTCACAAATAATTTGATTTTCAAAATTCAAATTAATTCGGCTGTATTTTTCAAGATCTGTGATGTACAATTGCGAACGATAAAATTGGAAAAGCATCTTTGTTTTCATTTCCAAATTATAGATACTTCCATAATCTATCACATGTCTTCCTATACGTGGAATAACCTCTATAGTACCCATGCTTGTTAAATGCACATGCTCTACCCAGTCTTTTAAATCCGCATTCTTACGCATGTGATTTCCAAATAAAACCAGCTCATCCAAATAGGTCAAGCCCAAAGCATTCTCATCGTAGTAGTCTTTGTTAGCCGGAAACTCCATTGAAGCAATTGTACCTTCAGCTGAAAAAACAGGAACATACGCCACCGCTCGATCTAGCAAACTGAAGGACTGGCCCAAAGTATCAACATAGAATCCCGTTCCATCACTGTTTAAGACCCTGAACATAGGAGCTCGCTGTTGAATATCAACGTGCAAAATTCCATCTACACCTAAAAACACATTGCACGATTGAACTGCTGGGTGACGATCAACGGCCACTTGAATAGCGCCAACATCAATTTGATTCATTGGCGTACCCACCAACAATCCGAAATGAACATGAACAATCGAATCCACTTCTTCTTTCGTCATGAGCTCATCTACTCCTTGCCCTCTTTGAATACTCACGCGAAGTTCTGGTATGGGCTGAACGTTGTGTTTTGAAATTGAAAAAGCCCACAAAACGACAGTTCCAGCGCCTATCAAAACAAAAAAAACCAACACCAAAACCCTCATGAACCATGAAGTTTTTTTAGGGTTATTTGTCGATTCTACTTTCATTTCGTTCGCTCTTTCATGTACACTTCCAACGGAGAAACGAGAGAATCAATATCCCCTGCTCCTAACGTTAACAGCACATCAAACTGCAGTTTATTTAACAAGGTGAAGATGGCATCTTTCTCTACAAGGTATTTATCCGTCTTTCGAATTTTATCAAATAGCCATTGTGAATCAATTCCCTCAATGGGTAATTCCCTAGCAGGATATATGGGTAACAAAATTGGGATATCCAAAAGCTCCAAACTTTCCGCAAAGCCATCTGCAAAATCTCTGGTTCTTGAAAACAAATGCGGTTGAAAAATCCCTATAATTTTTTTATCTGGAAATAATTCACGCACCGAACGAATGCATGCTGAAAGCTCGGTCGGATGGTGCGCGTAATCATCAATGTAAACACCGCTCTCACTTTTAAATCGCACATCAAATCTTCGCGCAACACCTTTGAAACTTGAAAGGACAGCTGGCAGTTCATTCAACACAACGCCAGCTAGAAGCGAACAAGCCATAGCCACAACAGCATTTTCAACATTGTGTCTTCCAGGCAAACCCAAACGAACACCTAACAACTCTCCTTGTGGAGAATGAAAATCGAAAACATAACTTCCCTCTTTAATCCGAATATTCGTCGCGAAATAATCGGCTTCTGACAAGATACTGTAAGTCAAGACAACACTCCTCTCCAACTTCAACTCTTCGTGAATGTTCAACTCTTTTTTCACCACAATATTCCCATCTGCGCGAGTTTGTTTCAAAAACAAAAGAAAACCTTCACGAATACTCTCTTCGTTTCCATAGATATCTAAATGATCGGGATCCATGGAGGTCAATGCTGAAATCTTCGGATACAAAGTCAAAAAACTTCTATCGAATTCATCCGCTTCCACCACCGTTCGTGAAGTATTCGAAAGCAAAACATTGCTATTGAAGTTGGAAGAAATTCCACCTAAAAAAGCATTGCAACCAATGGTTGAATGAAGGATGTGCGCCACCAATGTTGATGTTGTAGTCTTTCCATGCGTTCCGCCAATGGCAATGGTTTCATCGAGTTGAGTTATATAGCCCAACAACTCACTTCGCTTCCAAATTCTAAATTCATGTTGAAGGAAATATTGCAGCTGAGAAGAATCTTTTGGAACAGCTGGTGTCCGAACAACAAGCACTTTCTCTTTCGGTGTTGAATGAAGAAGTTGTGGCAAAGACATTACGCTGTCTTCGTACTGAACTGAAATTCCTTCTAACTCCAGCTCTGTGGTTAATGCAGTTGACGTGCGATCGTATCCCATCACATGCACTCCCTTGCGATGGAAATAACGAGCAAGAGCCGACATACCAATGCCACCAATACCCAAGAAATACATGACATCGCATGTTAACTTACGCTCTTCCATACACCACTTCAATTAAAGTATCTACAATTTCTTCTGTTGCATTCGGACGCGCGAATGCCACTATATTTTTTTCCAATAATGAAATTTCATTGGAGTTGTGAAGCAGTTCAGAAATCATTTCCGCTAATTTCAATTCCGCCTCATTGTCTCGCACCATCAGTGCTGCCTGTTTCGAAACAAGCGCCATTGCATTTTTCGTTTGGTGGTCTTCTGCCACATTTGGTGAGGGCATAAAGACTACTGGTTTTCCAACTAACGAAAGCTCTGAAACACTCATAGCACCAGCGCGAGAAATAATAACATCTGCCGCGGCGTAAACCAATGCCATATCCTGAATGAAATCGAACAATAGCATTCCATCCGTGTTCGGATACTTCAATTCCAAATTTGTCTTATATATTTTTCCGCATTGCCAAACCACTTGAAACCCTTGATTCAACCAACTATTCAGAGAAGCTTCCACCGCATTGTTCACAGCGCGCGCGCCCAAACTTCCACCAATAATTAATATTGTTTTTTTTGTTGAATCGAAATTCAATTTCGATAAAGCTTCCGACTGCGTGTAGGGTAGTTTCACAAAATCTTTCCGAACTGGATTTCCTGTTAATTGAATTTTTTCTTTTTGAAAAAACACTTCCATTCCCTCATAGGCCACACAAATTGCTTTCGCTCTTTTCGCCAACAACTTATTGGTAACTCCCGCGAATGAATTCTGCTCTTGCAACACCGTTGGAACACCTGCTGTTCCGGCCGCACGAAGCGTTGGACCGCTAGCATAGCCTCCAAAACCGACAGCTACTTCCGGGCGAAATTCTCTCACTACCGATTTCGCCTTCAACATGCTTTTCAATATTTTAATTGGAAGTAAAAAATTCGAAAGCGTTAATTTGCGTTGAAGTCCTGCAATGGGAAGTCCAATAATTTTATATCCCGCTTGAGGAACTTTTTCCATCTCCATCTTTCCTTCCGCCCCAACAAATAAAATCTCGCATTCAGGAAAGCGAGCTCTTATTTCATTCGCAACGGCAATAGCGGGGAATATATGTCCTCCCGTTCCACCCGCTGATAACAAAACTCTATTTAAATTCCTGTTTTCCATTTGAAATTAAAATGGGGATCCCTCTAATTCATCATTTTGCTCTGCATCATCATTCTCCTCGCTCATCTTCGAAATACTAAGAATAACACCGAACATTATGGCTACGAAAACAATTGATGTTCCACCCATACTTACTAGCGGCAGTGGTTGCCCGGTGGTTGGAAATAAATTCACTGCAACTCCCATGTTAATGAAAGCTTGAATGGAAATGACTAAACCCAATCCCAAAGCTGTAAGTCCGCCGAAATATTTCGGACTTCGAATTGAAATTCGAATGACACGAAACAAGAAAATCACATACATGAACAGAACCAACACTCCACCTAAAATAGAGCCATACTCTTCAATAATAAAGGCATAAATCATATCTGAATAAGGATGCGGCAAAAAATTACGCGACGATCCAGATCCAGGTCCTTTCGGAATAATTCCTCCCTCATAAATTGCATATTGAGCCAATTCAATTTGATATTTCGAATCGTCTATTGCTCCAGCTTGCACTTCCTTTCCGATTAATCGATTCTTCCAAGTGCTGTAACGAGGCAGTAATTTTTCCGGCCCTAATTCACCCGCGGCAATAATCAATACAAGTAAACCCACACCTACTCCAATCAGCTTAAATAAATGTCTCCATGGCACTCCTCCAAAAACCAGCATTAAAAAACACACAAACCCAATTAATGCGGCAGTTGAGAAGTTTGCAGGAAGAACCAAAGCACAAACTATTGCAATAGGAATAACAATGGGAAGGACACCTTTTCTAAAATCTCCTAATAGCTGACGCTTCACTGTAAGTTGTCTCGCAACATAAATGATTAAGACCAGTTTCGCTAAATCACTCGTTTGAAAAGTCAGTCCAATACCCGGTATTCGAATCCAACGATCAGCATTGTTAATGTTTGAACCGAAGAACAACGTAAATACCAAAAGCGGAATAACTACCCAAATCATTAATTGTCCTATTCGCGAAAAAAAAGACAATGGCAAGAGATGGGTGATATACATGAAAGCCAGTCCTAGACCGAGCATAGAAATATGCTTTATCAATACTCCGGCGCTACTCCCACCTTCTGCTTTCCACACCAAAGAAGATACGGCGCTGTATACAGCCAATACTGAAAGGGTGCACAAGAAAAGTGCAACCATCCAGATCACCCGATCTCCCTTTAGATATGAAAGAAATTTCTGCATGATTTACAATCCTTTCACTGCTACTTTAAACTGACGACCTCTGTCTTCGTAGTTCTCGAACAAATCGAAAGAAGCGCAAGCAGGAGATAACAACACAGTGTCCCCATCTTTTCCAAGATCATAAGAAACACGCACAGCTTGCTCTGCGCTATCTGTATCAATAATGGTATCTACAATAGATCCAAATGCTTTTCTAATTTTTGAACTGTCTTTGGTAAGACATACAATCGCTTTCACTTTAGACTTTACCAATTCAGACAATTCAGAATAATCGTTTCCTTTATCTGTTCCACCAGCGATCCAAATGATTGGCTTGTCTACAGATTCCAATGCATACCACGTTGAGTTCACGTTAGTCGCCTTGCTGTCGTTAATGAAACGAATGCCATGAATACTTGCAACAAACTCTAAGCGATGCTCAATGTTTTCGAAATTCATCAGACTGTCGCGCACTGCCTCTTTTCTTAATTCTAAAAAACGCGCGGCGGCTCCGGCTGCCATGCTGTTTTGCAAATTGTGTCTGCCTTGCAATGCTAGTTCAGTAATTTTCATAGTAAATAAATTATGGTTTGTGTTTAGGTTAAAATTTAATTCGTCGCAATAGCCACCATGTTCGTAGGTCTTTCCAGGTTCAATTGAAATTGGAAATAGGGTGGCGTTCAATACATGTCTTGCCATGGTCTCTGCGGTAATGGCATCGTCGGCATTGAAAATGAAAACATCGTTAGACGTTTGGTTTTGCGCAATGCGAAGTTTCGCATCGGCATATTTACTTAAATCGTAATCGTAACGATCCAAGTGATCAGGGGTAATGTTGGTTAGAATAGCAATGTCAGCCTTGAACGAATACATATTGTCCAATTGAAAACTGCTTACTTCCAACACATAAAAATCGAAATTCTCTTCGGCAACTTGTCTCGCGAAACTCTTTCCAACATTTCCACCAAGTCCAACATTTAATCCTGCATTTTTCAGAATGTGGTAAGTCAGTAAAGTCGTTGTCGTTTTCCCATTGCTTCCTGTAATGGCGATCAGTTTCGCTTGTGTATAGCGAAAGGCAAATTCCAATTCAGACAACACAGGAATATTTTTTTCTTGAAGCGCAACCACCAATCGAGCTGTATTCGGAATACCTGGGCTCTTCACAACCTCATCTGCATTCAGAATGAG
>Ga0208597_1000762_pt1 | contig 12583 bp, 10 predicted proteins | sample LakMenEpi05May12_FD_150673 | JGI IMG/M metagenome (GOLD analysis project Ga0208597, IMG submission 150673) | Freshwater microbial communities from Lake Mendota, WI - 05MAY2012 deep hole epilimnion (SPAdes) | ecosystem: Environmental > Aquatic > Freshwater > Lake > Epilimnion/Euphotic zone ...
CTGTGGATGCAAACTCTCTGCCGATTCCCAAGGCTGATGCTGATTCAGCATTTGACGCCGCCGCGTGCATTGGTTGTGGCGCGTGCATTGCTGCTTGCAAAAATTCATCTGCAATGCTTTTCACCGCAGCCAAGGTTTCTCACCTCGGTCATTTGCCTCAAGGCCAGCCTGAGCGCGATAAGCGTGTGTTGGCGATGGTGCGCCAGATGGATGCCGAAGGTTTTGGTAACTGCACCAACCAATATGAGTGTGAAGCTGCTTGTCCCAAGGAGATTAGCGTTGACCACATTGCGCGCATGAACCGCGACTTCGCTGCCGCGCTTGTGAAGGAGCAGTTGCTCTCGTAAAATATTCTAACGCTTTTGGCATTTGGCGCAGTAATAACTGCTGCGCTGAGCCTGAGTGATTTTGCTGATGGGCGTGTTGCAAATGCGGCACGGCAGAGCTTCGCGTTCATAGACGAATAGTTCTTGGCGAAAGTAGCCGGGTTCGCCGTTTTCTCGTAAAAAATCTCGCAAGGTGGTGCCGCCTTGATCGATGGATTTTTGCAATACGGTTTTGATGCACTCGACCAATGTGCTGATCCGCTTGCGCGAAACTTCATTCGCCGCAGTGGTCGGACGGATGCCGGCTTGGAAAAGAGATTCCGAGGCATAGATGTTGCCTACGCCGACTACGACCGCGTTGTCCATGAGTGCGACTTTGATTGGGCGCTTCAGATTTTGTAACGATTGAAACAATCCGTTAGGGTGAAAATCATCGCTCAGGGGCTCGGGACCAAGTGCGGCGAACAAAGGATGGGCGAGCGGTGTCGCTCCATGGTAGTGTGTGACAATGCCAAAACGCCGTGGATCATGGTAGCGGAGTTGTAGGCCCGAAGATAGGGTGATGGCGATGTGGTCGTGAGTGCGGAAATCGGTGGCGGGGTCAATGATTCGCAAGCTTCCAGACATACCAAGGTGGATGATGAGATGGTGCTCCTCGTCGAGTGTGACGATGAGATATTTCGCGCGGCGCGATACACTGTGGATGATTTTCCCTTCAATGTCTTGGATGCTTTGAGGGACTGCTTGTCGCAGATCGCGCCGGCGGATGATCAGCTCACGTATGGTCATGTTGACCAAATGAGGCTCGATGCCGCGGCGTGTGGTTTCGACTTCGGGTAGCTCGGGCATGGTGAAAAAGATGGATTTGTGAAAAGTAGATTATTTCAACGAGGCTTGGGCGAGTTCGGTGTACACTCCGTTTTGAGCGATGAGTTCATGGTGTGTGCCGTGTTCGACAATCGTCCCATCCTTCAGAACATAAATGCGATGGGCATTGCGCACGGTGGAGAGACGGTGTGCGATCACGAAGCATGTGCGCTCGCTACGCAAGTTCTCCAACGCTTGTTGCACAAGGCGTTCGGTATGATTGTCGAGTGCGGAAGTTGCTTCATCGAGCAACAGAAGTGGAGGGTTTTTCAATAGCGCGCGGGCAATCGAGAGTCGTTGTTTTTCTCCTCCTGAAAAACGCACGCCACGTTCGCCTGCTACGGTGTCAAGCCCTTCGGGTAGTTCTCTCACAAAAGTTGCTGCATTCGCGGATTCGAGTGCTTGCCAAATTTCCTCATCGCTGGCATCGGTTTTGGCGAGTTGTAGGTTCTCGCGCAAGGATGTATTGAAAAGGAAACTTTCTTGGGTGACGTAGCCGGTGTGATCGCGCAACCATTCTTTTGATAACGATTCAATCGGTTTACCATCTAACAAAATCTGACCGCTACTCGGATCATAAAAGCGGGTAAGTAAATTGAGGATGGTTGATTTTCCTGCTCCCGTGGGTCCGACGAGGGCGATCGTCTGGCCGGGAGTTGCATGCAATGTCAGGCCGCTGACAGCAGGCGCTTCCTCGCCATAGGCAAAGGTAACTTGCTCGAAGCGAACATCGCCACGAAATTGCTCGGGCCGATCTCCTTCGGTGAGGTTGCTTTCGTCTGGGGTATCGATTATGGCAAAAACTCTCTTGGCCGCGACGACACCACGCGTAAAGGTTTGCGAGAGGTTGTTGATGCGAGAAATGGGATCAAAGAGAAAGCCCCAGGCAACGAGAAATGACATCACGGTGCCAGATGTGATTTTTCCCTCGATGGCCCACCAGGCGCCAAAGGCGACCATGATGATGATGCCTGATTCGGCGATTAGGGAAACGACAGGCCAGACGATGGATTGTCCGCGCATCACATTCATGTGTTTTTCTCCCACCTTGCGCGATGCGGTATCGAAGTGATCGAGCGCCTCGGGCTCGACGGTGTAGGCTTTGATTTGTCGAATACCAGCAAGGTTGTCGTGCAGCAGAGTATGTAGCGCAGAAGATGCCTCTGAGGATTCTCGCCATTTGGATTCTGACCGCTTCGACCACCATGAGGTGATGATGCCGATGAAGGGCAGGGGAATGAGCGTTATTAACGTGAGCTGCCACGAGTGGAAAAACATGTAGCCGAGGACTATTAGAAATTGCAACACGGCGGCGAGTGCTTGATCGATGCCCTCAATGACCACGCGATCCATGGTGGGCACATCATCGGCGACGCGGGTCATGATTTCGCCGGATGATTTGGTATCGAACCACTTCACGGGAAGGCGCTGGAGTTTGTCATAAAGCTCGACGCGAATCAGGTGGGTGATTTTCAGTTCCAACGCATTGTTAAAATACGTGCGCAGTGTAAAAAGTAGCTGCCTACCGCCGATGGCGAGCACACCTAATGCAGCTGTTGGAATGATCAGGTCTAACCGTTTTTGCGGGATGATCACATCGATGAAGCGCATTGTGACTGCGGGCAGCACCAAAATCAACGCTGTACAGGCGAAGGCAAGAGCCAAGGACAGCACACTGCTCATGGGAAAGCGTAGGGTGTGCTGAATGATGCGACGGATTGTGGACATGAAAGATGCTTGCAGAAGAGAGGTTGGGCTGGGACGCGCGACACGTCCGCCTCGGTTACTCGACTTCCACGATCAAGTTGATCTCGACAGCGACGTTAAGTGGAAGAGCTGCTGCGCCCAAAGCGGTGCGTGAGTGCTTGCCTTTTTCGCCAAAAATTTCGATCAATAGTTCTGATGCGCCGTTGATGACTTTCGGATGATCGTAAAAGTCTGCGGCGGAATTCACGAAGCCATTCAACGCGACGATTCGTGTCACGCGATCAATGCTGCCGATTTCTGAGGCAATCACAGCGAGGCGATTGAGAATGATGATGCGTGCACCTTCTTGAGCTTCCTCGATGGAGACATCGCGCGGCACCTGACCGATCACTTTTTTATCCCCATCAATGGGGAGTCCGCCCGAAAGAAACAACAAGTTGCCTGTGCGGACACAGTTGACGTAAGCGGCGACAGGTGCGGGGACAGATGGTAGAGTGAGGCCCAAGCGGGTAAGATTTTCGGTAGCAGTCATAGTATCGTATAGAGAAAAAGTTATTGCTTTTTGTGCGCAGGTGCGGCGCTGGGGAAATTCCCACTTAGTAGATTGAGCAAATTGATGCCATCACGGGCAAGGCTGGCCTGCTTTCCTTCGCCGCTGAGTAGTCCTCGCGTTTTGTGGCGATGAGGTATGTCAGAAGGGCGGACCATGGTAATGGTTGGCTGAGTCACCCTCCGGTCACTCGCGACGATGGCAAGCGGCATGCCTGTCTCAGAAAAAGACACCTCCCATGAACAGCGCGCTGTGGATGCGTTACTGCGGATGAGCCAGGGGTAGCGCGTGGCGATGTCGATGGCTCCAGTATTCGGTATGGTGACTTTGTAGTAAGCCGGATAGCTTGCGAGATATTGGGAAAAGCTCAAATTCGGGTTGGCTTTGTGGGCGAGAAAATATCCGGCCACATCGGCTCCAGCGAGGTTCATTCCATTGAAATTGCCATGATAGTTAAGCTGTTTCGGCGCCCACTCGCTGTAACGACCGCTGAGCATGAGTGCGATTTCGATGTGCACGTGAGCACGAACGCGCGTAATGCCTTCACCTGTGTAGCCCATGCGCCCAAGCACAGCCCCTTTGGAGACAGGATCATTGAGTTTGCAGGTGATGTCAGCCAAGTGAGCGTAAAGGCTGTAAACAGGAGAGTTGTCCCAATTGTGCTCGATGACAACGTATTTCCCGTAATTGCTACGTCCTGCGATTTCGCTGATGTAGGCGACTTTGCCCTCGGCGATGGAGCAGACTAAGTCGAGTGGGTTGCCTGCTTTGTCCCGCTTGATCGGCGCGATATCGATGCCTTCGTGGAATTTGGTCTGAATCACTTGGTCACCCACGCGCATGCTGGTGCGCACGTAGCCATAAGATCCGCCTTCCCAAGGTTGGGTATGTTCGTTGTCGAAGTAACGATCCACATACATGTAAAATTTTTCCGGTTCTCCGGAAAAAAGGTGCTGATTCTCGGTGGGCAACACGAGATCGATAGCAGCCATTGCCATTGAGCCGAGACTGAGCTGGCTCAGAGTGAGAAGAGAGATGATGAAACGCATGATTGAATCAGGAATTATTTCTTTTTCTTATCCTCACCAATGCGCGGTGCAAGTTTATCGTATTCCTTGATTTCTGCTTCCTGAATTCCATTCCAGACGACAAGAACTCCGTCTTTTACGGATTGATCAATGATCACTCCATCCACGACACGGCCATTCACTGCGGCGATCAGCATTTTTCCTTGATTGGCCATCGTGATATTCTCCAGACGGCTTGCTGCAGATTTGCGGAGTTGAAAAACGATACCGTAATCACTTTGATTGTCGGAAAGGAAAGGGCTGAACGCGGTGATATCTCTGGTGGAAAACTCAGGCGAGCGGGAGAAGTAGCGTTTTTTTCCACCAATGGTTTGCTCGAAAATCATCTTCGGATTGTTATTCACGTCGGTTTCGAGGTGAAACGAAACGGCCATGTTTTTGCCTTTTTTGTCACCAGCCCATGAAGGTGCGATGCTAAGGAGTAGAACGAGAATGATGCGCATCATGCGGTGGTTCATGCCGTCATCATGCCCGAATCCGAGACCTTGGCAAGGGCAAAATCTGGATGAAAAATTTCGTCACCACTGGCCTGATTTTTTCAGGGGTGCTCGATCCAGCGCATGTTGCGGATTTCGCGCGGACCTTGCCAATGTTGGCCACTGACGCTTTGCTTTTTGCCATCGATGATCACATTTCCGCTGGGGCTGATGCTGCATTCGGTGATGGTGCTCCAGTCGGCGAGTGCACCGGGTTGTTGAGGATCGAGCGACTGAAAATCTTCTGCGCGCAAGGTGATCTTTTGCCATTCAGGAGAGGCTACAAGTTTTCGCAAACAGGTATAGCTGATCGCAGGTTTCCGTGAATCAAAGGCTCCCCAGCCATTGCTGACGACTGTCATGACAAGTTGGTTTTCGCTGGCGCTGCGGATCTCGAATTCCAGCGCGGCTCCTTTGCGACCACGCCAAGCGGGATCTTTGAGTTTTCGCGTGCTGGCAGTCCATAACGGCGGGTGATCCCAGTTGCTGCGATACCAGTCTTGCCAATCGCGTGAGCCGTCGTCGATGAGGGCTTGCGGTGGTAAGGTTAACTTGCGCTGGGCTTTTTTCAAATCCGCGGCACTCAGGGAAATCATGCGCGAACTTAGCGCGCAGGTCGGCGATTTTTCTGAGCGAAACGCGGGAGGAACTTCGTAAAGAACATCGGCGTAGGCAAAAATCGGCTCATCGAGAGAAGTGATTGGACACGGTGCGATCCATGATGTTTTTTCGGGATTTGGCAAAGTCTCGGTTGATCGCCAAAAACGGGTGAGCACTTGCGGATCGTTGGCATAGCGAATCTGGACAGATTGCACCAATGCGTTGCGGTCTGGCTCAACAACGACGCGTGGAATGCCATCGGCGTGGTTCATTTCGAAGCGGATCTGCGGCGTTTGCGGAAGCTGCACGGAGGATTTTTTCAAATGTTGTTCGAGCCACAAAATTTCGGTCATCGCATGCTCGCTGCCGTGCAAGTGATTGTAGTGCGGCGATATGCTTAGTCGCAATTGCGCATCGGGCATGTTTTGCCAATTGTGTGCCATGTTGTCGATGGCGGCGTGAAAGTCATTGGTCGGCGACAACCACAAGACTGGGCACTTGATGCGTGGGATGTAGGCATTGTCGGCAATGCAGGCTAGCTCGATCTCAGTGGGCTTGGTTTTGACTCCGCCAGGCACATCGGTTTGTGATTCTGTTAGGACACCTGCGCCTCCGCAGGAAGGAACGGCGGCGATGATGCGTGAGTCGATACCGGCCAAATTCGTAGTCAGTTTTCCTCCCATCGAATGCCCGCGTGCACCGATGCGTTTGTCATCGACCTCAGGCATCGATTCCAATAAGCTCACCGCTCGTCGTGCCGCGATCAATACCACATACCAATTGCTATTGCGTGGTGAAATTTGATCATCGAGGGTGTATTCATCGGGCTCAATGCCTCCCGCAAAATGGTTTGTTTTGTTGCGTTGCGGCGGATGTGTGGCATCGAGCTTGCCCCAATCCGTTTGCACGCCCGACCATCGCTCGGCCCCGATCTGCATCGGATTGCCACCCCAGTTTAGCGAAAGACTTACATACCCACGCTTCGCATAAGCGATCACCGTGTTGAGCGATGCCGATTGCCCACCGCCGTGAATGTCTAACAATGCCGGAAATATTTGCCCTTCTGCATGGGGTAGCGGAGAGGCATAAAATGCCGCTACGCGTGCCGGTGCTCCTTTGAAAACCCCGACTTGGTAGCGTAATACTCGGCACAATACGCCATCCTGTTGCCATTCCTTGAGCACCTCCATCTCTAACGGTGTGCTTTTATCCATCGCTGGATAATCCGCCCACAATTCCTCCAAGTTGCGCGGCAAGGAGGCTCCCGACTCGGCTGCTCGCATCGACAAACAGAAGGAAAAGCTAAGAAGTAAAATATAAATCGTCTTCAAGAGTAAGATCTACGCCGCTGAGTTCGCACATGTTTCATCCAAAGGAGGATCTCAAAAAGCTCAGTCCACATTTTTCATTTTCCCTAGTATTTGTTCAGCCGATCTGTTAAGGTCGGGCATGGTTCATGAGATGTCCTATTTGCCACCGCAATTTTCGTTAGAGTTGGGTTTGTTGGATCAGTTGAGCAGTCGCACAGGATGTCAGCGCTGCATTTTGGGGCAACATGGGGAAATGTTGCTGGTGGTGCATGAAGTGCCGGAACCAGGTGTTCCCGAGCGCAAGGCTTTGTTCTTTTGGCACGATACGACAAAAAAATGGCATGGCTCGGAAACAGAAGGTTTGTCGGATTTGCAGAAATTGTTAGAGCGTTATGCGCGGGCGATCGATGTGCATGAGGCCGTTGTCGATGATGCCGATACGGCCAAGGAAATTTTCACGATCCTGCGACATGCTGGACCACTGGCGCGCTCGACACGCAATCTTTTCCTCTGCTTGCAAGAAGCTGCTGCATTTTTCCCGAAGGACAAAGAACTGCGCTCGCTGCGAGATCGGGCCCATGAAAATGAACGCGCGGCGGAATTGCTTTACGCTGATGCTCGTGTGGCACTAGAATTTTTTCGCGCAGAGCGTGCCGAAGAACAGGCACGTTCGAGCGATCGATTGGCGAAACTGGGCTTTCGACTCAACTTGCTGGCTGGATTTTTCCTACCACTCGTTGCGCTCGGCGGCTTGATGGGGATGAATGTGAAATTGCCCGAATTCATGCAATCGGCGTTCTGGTGGATCTTTTTCGGCGGGCTCATATTTGGAGCGCTGATTCTTTTCGTCGTTGGTTACAAAACGGGTGACGGTGATGATGAGGAATTGTAAATAGGTGTCGATTCTAGAGAGAAAAGTTTCGATTGTTGCTGATATTTCGTTGGTTGGCATGCTTTGCGCTGAAACGATGGTATGAAAAATCAGTTAGGTTTTCTTCTCGATATGGACGGAGTGGTCTACCGCGGGAACCAGATGGTGCCTGGCGCAGATATATTTGTGAAACGTCTGAAAAAACACGGCATTCCTTTTTTGTTTTTGACGAATAATTCTCAACGGGCACGCCGCGATATCGCGATGAAATTGCAACGCATGGGCATCGATGTGGAAAGCGAAAATGTATTCACCTGTGCGATGGCGACGGCGCGCTTTCTCTCACAGCAACGCGAAAACGCCACGGCTTTTGTGATCGGCGAAAACGGACTCACCTCGGCGATGCATCACAATGGCATCACGGTGGTCGATGACGATCCGCATTATGTGGTGGTGGGCGAGGGGAGAACTCTGAATTTTGAAATGGTGGAAAAAGCGGTGCGTTTGGTTGAGAAAGGCGCGCGCTTGGTGGCGACGAACCTCGATGCCACATGTCCGACCGATCAAGGCACACGACCGGGATGCGGCGCCATCGTGGCAATGATCGAAAAAGCCACGGGAGTTCAGGCATTTTCCGTAGGAAAACCAAGTGGCGTGATGATGCGCATGGCACAGCGGGAGCTTGGCGTACGATCAGAGCATACGGTGATGGTTGGTGATACGATGTACACAGACATTCTCGGCGGCGTGGAAATGGGCTTTGTCACCGTGCTGGTGCTGAGTGGTCATACGAAGGTCGAGGAAATCGGTCGATATGCCTACCAACCGAATTTTGTGCTCCCGTCTTTGGCCCAGATGCCCGATGAAATCTGGAAAATGGCAGGCCTTGGCAAGTCAACAAGGATAGTGGCTACAGCCTGATCCAGTATTTTTTTCGGTCTTTTCCGGTCTTTTCACTTGTCAGTGAGGGCATTTTCCGATTGCCTCGCTCATGGCAGACTTCTCTTTAGCTTTTTCGTTCGACGATGTGTTGCTGGTCCCTGCGCGCAGTGCCATTTTGCCTGCCGATGCCAACATCAACACCATGTTGACCAAGGATATTTCCTTGCATATCCCAGTGGTTTCCGCCGCGATGGATACCGTTTCTGAATCTGAACTGGCGATTGCCTTGGCGCGCGAAGGTGGCATGGGCGTGATTCATCGCGCGTGTACGATCGAAGAAGAGGCTGCTATGGTTTCACGGGTGAAACGCTCGGAAAATGCAGTGATTCTCAAGCCTCTGACGTTCACCAAAGAAAACACAGTTGATGAAGTGCGTCGCGTAATGGATGAGCAAGGCTTTTCGGGATTCCCCGTCGTCGATGCAGACGGTCACCTCGTCGGCATGGTCACGGGGCGCGATGTACGTTACATCGAACGCACCGATGTGTTAGTCTCTGATGTGATGACGCCGCGCGAGCGTTTGATCGTGGCTGATCCGAGCATGGAGCTGGAAGAAGCGCGTCGGATTCTTTACAAAAATCGCATTGAAAAATTGCCGCTCGTCGATGCCAACGGCCGCCTTGTGGGCCTGATCACAGGTTCCGACATCGAGAAACGCATTACTTTCACCAATGCCGCCAAAGACCCGAATGGTCAACTGCGCTGCGGTGCAGCGGTGGGCGTGGGACCCGAATTTATCGAGCGTGCACAAGCCGTGATTGCTGCGGGTGCCGATGCCTTGTTCATCGATGCCGCCACCGGCCACACCACAAGGGTGATGGAAGTCATTGCCAAACTGCGCGAACTTTCGGATCGTCCGGTGATCGCCGGAAACGTCGTGACCGAGGCGGGAGCGCGCGATTTGGTGGCAGCTGGTGCCGCCGCGATCAAAGTAGGCGTGGGTCCAGGATCGATCTGCACCACACGTGTGATTTCGGGTGTGGGCATGCCACAATTTACGGCGATCCGCAATGTGGCAGACTACTGCCACGAGCATGGCGTGAAAGTCATCGCCGATGGTGGAATTCGCTACTCAGGCGACATTGTCAAAGCCCTCGCTGCTGGAGCCGATCTCGTAATGCTTGGTTCCTTGTTGGCTGGCACGCGCGAAAGCCCCGGTCAGACCGTTCATTCGCAAGGTCGTCGTTTCAAAACCTACCGTGGTATGGGCTCGCTGGGTGCGATGCGCAAAGGTTCGGGCGATCGCTACGGCCAAAACAGCTCAGGAAAACTCGTCGCCGAGGGCGTGGAAGCCCGCGTTCCCTACAAAGGCCCGCTTTCCGATGTCGTATTCCAGTTGATGGGCGGCCTACGCTCCGGCATGGGTTACGTCGGTGCTCCCGATCTCGCAGATTTGCAAAAAAATGCGCAATTCGTTCGCATCACCACGGGAGGCCTACGCGAAAGCCACGTGCACGACGTCGTCCTCACCGAGGAGCCGACGAATTATCAGCCGATGGGATGAAATTAAACATTGTTCACTTGAACATTATTTGTTATGTTTCTTCTCGGAATCGTATGAAGCAAGAACTAATCGCTGAGTTGTTAGAACGTTTTGAGGCCGCATGTTATGTCGATGACCATGTGGAATATTGGAGCGCCCGAGAGTTGCAATCGATCTTAGGTTACGCACAATGGCGCAACTTTTTGTTAGTCGTTGACAAAGCGAAAATCGCCTGCGAAGCAAGCGAAATCAATGTTTCTGATCATTTTGCTGACGTCAGCAAAATGATCGATTTGGCAAAAGGTGCACAACGCCAAATCGAAGACATCGCTCTAACAAGATACGCTTGTTACTTGATAGCCCAGAACGGCGATCCATCGAAAAGCGAGATATCGTTTGCACAAACGTATTTTGCTGTTCAGACGAGAAAGCAGGAAATCATCGAGCAGCGTCTGCTTGACGTAGCTCGTGTAACTGCCAGAGAAAAGCTCAGCAAAAGCGAGAAAAAGCTATCAGCGATCATCTACGAACGCGGCGTCGATAGTGCGGGATTTGCCTTGATTCGCAGCAAAGGGGATTGCGCCTTGTTTGGTGGATATTCTACCAATGAAATGAAAGCCAAACTTTCTGTGCCAAGCAATCGACCATTGGCAGATTTTTTGCCAACGCTCACAATCAAAGCAAAGGATTTTGCGACGGAGTTGACAAGTCACAATGTGATAGAAAAAAATCTACACGGAGAGAACTCGATCTCGACGGAGCATGTTGACAACAACAAAGCTGTGAGGAAAATTTTGCAACAACGTGGCGTGAAGCCTGAATGCTTGCCAGCCTTAGAAGATGTGAAAAAATTGCAAAGAAAGCTTGCGAGCGACGTGAAGAAAATTGAAGGATCGGTAAAGAAAAAATAACAACATAACATTTTTTAAAAGGAGAGAACATTACATGAAAGAATTTCACCACGTAGCCGTTTTGGATTTTGGCTCGCAGTATACGCAATTGATTGTGCGTAAGGTACGGGAATTGGGGTATTTTGCCAAGCTTTACGCGCCGGAGGATCTGGCGGAGGTTGGGTCACCTGGAGCGATCATTTTGTCGGGTGGACCACGCAGCACCAGCGAACCAGATGCTCCGGACATTGACTTTGAAAAGCTCAAATCGTTCGGCTGTCCCGTCTTGGGAGTGTGCTATGGCATGCAGTTGCTCAACATCAAATTCGGCGGCACGGTTCACGCGAGCAATCGTCGCGAATACGGTCCAGCGGCTCTTGCTCCTCAAGAATTGCAAGGGCTTTACGCGGGGCTTTCGGAATCGTCACAAGTGTGGATGAGTCACTCCGATACCGTAGACGTATTGCCTGCGGGCACGAAAGTGTTAGCCGTGAATCAACATGGCACTCCGGTTTCCTTGCAGTGGTGCGACGGATTTTATGGCATTCAATTTCACCCCGAGGTCACGCATAGTCATGAAGGGCAGAGGATTTTGCAAAATTTCCTCGAAATGGCAGGCGAGCTTCAGCCATTCCACATCGAGGATTTCAAACGTGAAATGATCGAAGGCATTCGCCAAACTGTCGGCGATCGACAAGTGGTTTGCGGCGTTTCTGGTGGTGTCGATAGCACGGTGTTGGCAGTCTTGCTCAAGGAAGCGGGCGTGAATGTCCGTGCGATTTTTGTCGATCATGGACTGATGCGCCTCAACGAAGGCGATGAGGTGCGCAAAAACTTCCATCGCATGGGCGTGGAGATCGAGACGGTCGATTGCGCCGAGCTTTTCCTAACGAAACTCGCCGGCGTCGATGATCCAGAAGCAAAGCGCAAAATTATTGGCAACCTGTTCATCGATGTGTTCTGGGACACTGTTGGCAATGCCGAAATGCTGGCGCAAGGCACCTTGTATCCTGATGTGATCGAAAGTGCATCGAATGCTAAATCGAAAGCATCGAAGATCAAAACGCACCACAATCGTGTGGACCGCATTCTGGAACTTCAAGCGCAAGGAAAAGTGTTAGAGCCTTTGGCTGAGCTGTTCAAAGACGAAGTGCGAGAGCTTGGTCGCTCGCTGGGCATTGCCGAAGACATTCTCCAACGCCATCCGTTTCCCGGTCCTGGCTTGGCCGTGCGTTGCCCCGGAGAGGTCACCGAAGAGCGCCTGCGCATCATTCGCGAGTGCGATGCGATTTTCATCAATCAGCTCAAAGAAGATGGCTGGTATGACAAAGTCTGGCAAGCCTATGCTGGCCTGATTCCGGTAAAAACGGTGGGAGTCAAAGGCGATGAGCGTTCTTATGAGTGGGCGACCAATCTGCGTGCCGTCGTCAGCGAAGACGCGATGACAGCCGACTGGGTGGACCTGCCCTACAG
>Ga0208597_1000765_pt1 | contig 12553 bp, 8 predicted proteins | sample LakMenEpi05May12_FD_150673 | JGI IMG/M metagenome (GOLD analysis project Ga0208597, IMG submission 150673) | Freshwater microbial communities from Lake Mendota, WI - 05MAY2012 deep hole epilimnion (SPAdes) | ecosystem: Environmental > Aquatic > Freshwater > Lake > Epilimnion/Euphotic zone ...
CTATAAACAATTTATTATTTTAGATTTCTTCTGCCATTCTTCTACTTTCTCTTCGATCACGCAACCAATATTTTACTCGTTTTACTAAGTAGAACATTACTGGAACCATAACCAAAGTTAAAACTGTCGCATAAGTCAATCCGAAGATGATAGTCCATGCTAATGGTCCCCAAAACATTACGTTGTCTCCACCAATAAATATATGTGGATTTAAGTCTGTAATTAAAGAAAAGAAGTCAAAGTTTAATCCAATTGCTAATGGAATTAATCCTAAAACTGCTGTTAAAGCTGTCAATAATACTGGACGTAAACGTGATTTTCCTGATTCGATGATTACTTCTTTTATTTCTTCAAGCGATAAATCATCGTGGCTAGATAAATGCTTGTCAGCTACTTTTTTATCTAATAAAAGCACAAAGAAATCCATTAATACAATTCCGTTTTTCACCACAATTCCGGCAAGAGAAATGATTCCCATCATGGTCATTAGGATTACGAAATCCATATTTGCAATGACATAACCGTAGAAAACACCACTAAAACTCAAGATAACTGTAAATAAAATTACCATTGTTTTAGAAACCGAATTAAATTGTAAAACAATAATAATTGTGATTCCTGCCAAGGCTAAAAACAACGCATACATCAAGAAACTTTGGTTTTTTCCTTGTTCTTCTTGAACTCCTGAAAACGAATACGTTACTGTTTTTGGTAATTCATATCCTTTTAATTCCGTTTGAATTTGTTTTGAAATTTCGTCACCATTAAAACCTGTCAAAACATTAGAATAAACCGTCATGATTCGTTTTTGGTTTTTTCTTTTGATTTGGTTATAAGTAGTCGTTTTTTCTGTTTGAGAAACTGCCGAAATTGGCACTTGCATCATCTGACCATTGTTTTGATTACGGAACGTTAATGATTGATTGAACAATACATTTTCGTTCTTGCGTTGGTCTTCTTGCATTCGCATTGTGATATTATAATCGTCATCACCTTCTTTATATGTAGAGATTTCTTGACCATAAACCGAACGACGCAAATTGAAACCTAATTGTCCAGTTGAAACACCTAAACTTCCTGCGCTAACTCTATCGACTTTTACTTCCAACTCAGGACTTTCTTTGTTTACATCAACGCTTAAACGTTCAATTCCTGGAATGTTTTTGGCATCAATAAAAGCAATCATTTTGTCAGCTTCTTTCAACATCAAATCATAGTCAGTTCCTGTCAATTGAATACTGATTGGATAACCTGCTGGCGGTCCATTTGCATCTTTTTCGACCGTTACAGTTGCGCCTGCGATACCTTTTACTTTAGCACGAATTTCTTCAAGAATTACATTAGTATCAATATCTCGACGGAATTTAAATTCGGAGAAATTTACCGTTACTTTTCCTTTAAATGGAGTTTCCGATGCTGAACCTGCATCCACATTTGGATTTCCTGCGCCAACACCCACTTGAGAGACAATAGATTCTGCCAAGAAGTTTTCTTTGGTAGTTTCATCTACATATTTGCTCAAAATACTGATGACTTGTTTTTCTACAAATAAAGTGGCTTTATTGGTTTTTTGAATGTCAGTTCCTTGCGGATATTCAATATAAGTGATTACTTGATTAGGCGTATTTTCTGGAAAAAACAATACTTTTCTAGGGAAAATTCCAAGTAAAATGAAAGAGAAAAACAACAATACGATGATTCCTGCCAAAGCAAACCAAGCTTTTTTGCCTGTTAAAATCTTAGCCAAGAAATTCTTGTATTTATCTTCCATTTTTGGAAAAAAGTTATGTTGAAAATCTTGTGTCCATTGGTATAATTTTAATTTGTACAACCACATTAATCCAAGAGAAATTATAGCTAAATGACCAATTGCTTTTGCAAAAGTAGAATCTGTTAAATTTCCTAAAATGACAAAAACAATTCCAAGAACACTAAATATAATAGTATATAATTTAGCCGATTTTTTAGACACATTTTTATCTTCAATATCCATCGAACCTCCAGTCATGGCAGCATTTACAACCATCGCTACAAATAAAGAAGCCGTTAATGTAACTGTTAATGTGATTGGGAAATATTTCATGAATTTACCCATGGTTCCTGGCCACAATGCAAATGGTAAAAACGCCATAAGTGTTGTTGCTGTTGAAGAAATTACAGGCCAAGCGATTTCGCCAATACCAATTTTGGAAGCCGTAACTCTATCCATTCCTTTTTTCATGTTGGCAAAAACGTTATCAACCACCACAATTCCGTCGTCAACAAGCATTCCTAATCCCATTACTAATCCGAAAAGAACCATTGTATTCAATGTTAATCCAAACATAGAAAGAATACTAAACGCCATCAACATAGAAAGCGGAATTGCAGCTCCAACGAAAAGTGAATTTCGCAAACCCATCGTAAACATTAACACAATCATTACCAATACAATACCAAAAATAATGTGATTTGATAATTCGCTAACTTGGTGTTCTACTCTTGACGATTGATCGTTTGAAAGTGTTAGTTTTAAATTAGATGGCAAATAAGAAGTTTCCGCTTTTTCTAGCTTTTCTTTTACTTGCTCAATAGCCGAAATCATGTTTTGATTGGAACGTTTTTTTACATTCAGCATCACAACTTCAGTTCCTTTTTCACGAGCATAGGTTGTTTTTTCTTTTTCTTTGAAACTAACAACGGCAATATCTTTTAGGTAAACTGTTCCACCATAAGATTTTACGATAATGTTTTCAAGTTCTTTTGGATTTTTGATTTCACCAACAATTCTGATGTTATTACGTGAACCTTGCGAAATTAAATTTCCACCCGAAAGTGTCATGTTTTCATATTTTACAGCATTTTGAATTTCGTCAAACGAAACTTGTGCTGCTGTCATTTTGAATATATCAACCGCAATTTCTACTTCTTTATCATCAACTCCAAGAATATCTACTTTTTTAACTTCTGGAATTTCTTCAATATCATCTTGAAGCAATTCGCCATATTTTTTAAGTTGTTGTGTAGTATAATTTCCTTGCAAATTGATATTCAAAATAGGCACTTCTTCCGAAATGTTTAGTTCAAATACATTTGGTTCTACTTTGCTTCCGTTGTCAAGATTAGGCCAATCGGTGTCAGCTTTAGAAAAATCTACTTTGTCTTTAATTTTCGTTTTCGCTTCTTCAATAGTTACTTTGTCGGCAAATTCAACGATAATCATTCCATAATCTTGAAACGAACTTGACGTTATTTTTTCAACACCCGAAATGTTTTTGAATTCTTTTTCAAGTGGTTTGATGACTAATTTTTCAACATCTTCGGCTGAGTTTCCTGGGAAAACAGAAGAAATGTATATTTTATTTTCGATGATCTCTGGGAAATCTTCACGAGGCATTGTTACATAAGCAATTACTCCTGTAATAACGATTAATAAGGTCAAGATATAAACAGTAACACGATTGTCAACTGCCCAACTTGATATGCTGAATTCTTTATTTGTGTGACTCATAAATTTTAGTTTAGGAGTTTAAAAGTTTAAGAGTTTAGAAGGAACTTTTAACCTTATAAACCTTTAACCTTTTAAACTTTTTTTTTAGAAATTCAATTTCATTCCGTCAGCAATACTATTTACACCTTCGGTTACGATAATTTCATTTGTAGATAATCCGCTTACTATTTCGGTAACATTATCTGATGATTTTCCAATTTTTACAAGAACTTTTTTAGCAGTTCCTGTTTTACCATTTGAATTAGCAACTGTGAAAACAAATTTGTTTTTTTCGCCATCTTCTTGCACCACATTGGTTGGAACTACAATTGCATTTTTACTTGTGTAATCAATGATTTTAAGTTTTGCAACTTGGTTTGGACGCAATAAGTTTTCAGGATTTGGAACACTAACTTCAATACCGAAGCTTCTGTTGTTTGGGTTTAAATAATTTCCAACTTGACGTACTCTTCCTTTGTAGGTTTTTCCTAAAGAAGTTAAGAAAACATCAACTTCGGTACCAACTTTTAATTTTCCTATATAAGTTTCAGGAACAGATGTTGAAACATACATATTAGATAAGTTTACAATTCTCATTAAACCTAGTTGACTTGGCGCTACAATTTGTCCTTTTTCTACAAAAACCTCATCAATTGTTCCGCTAAATGGAGCACGAATTACTGTTTTAGATAATTGAGCTCTCATTTGAGCCACTCCTTTTTGAGCAGAAACCATTTGTGTTTGGGCTTGAAGAAATTGAATTTCAGAACCAATTTTTTTATCCCAAAGATTTTTTTGTCTTTCAAATGAGGTTTTGGCTAACGCATATTGATTTTCTAAACTTGCTAATTGTTGGCTCATTCCTGCATCATCAACTCGACCTAGAATTTGACCTTTAGAAACTCGTTGTCCAGCTTTTACAGTTAGTGAAGTAAGATTTCCGCTGAATTCTGGTTGAACTAAGATGTTTTCTTTGGTATCAACATTTCCTTGAATTTCAAGATAATGATTGAAAACCGTGTCTTTTATTGTTGCAACAGAAACTAATGCTTCTTCATCTTTTGCAACTACCAAAGTTGCCAAAGCATCATCAATTTTAGCTAAATCGGCTTGAATTAATGCTTTTTTGGCTTGAAGTTCTTTCGTGTTTTTTGATTTGATTAAATCGTCAATTGACTGATTATTTTCTTTTCCACCACATGAAAATAGTAGAATAGAAAGTGCTGTTATTGAAAGTATTTTTCTCATTTTATTTTGAAATATTGGTTAGTTTTTATTTAATAATTTTTCTAAAGTTGCTCTTTTATTGATTACATCAAGCATTGATTGTAAGTAATTTTGTTGTGCAGAATATAATTGTTCTTGCGCTTTTGTCAAATCGAAACTGCTAGCTAAACCTTCTTTAAATTTGATTTGGTTTTTGTTTTCGATACGTTCTGCTAAACTTAAATTGCTTTTAGAAGTTGTTAATTGTTCTAAACTGAATTCGTAATCGCTTTTGGCTTTTTCAAATTGTAATTTCAGTTGTTGCTCGGTTTGAGTTAGCTGTGTTTTTGATTGTTCTAAAGCAATTTTGGCTTGCTGCGTTCTGGAGCTTCTTCCTAGACTGCTAAAAATGGGAACATTTAAATTTACACCCACATTAGAAAAATTTAACCATCGTTGATCTTGATTTAAAAAAGCAAATTGATTTCCAAATGCATTATAACCAAAATTAAAAGCAGCTCCTAGCGATGGCAAAGCTTTGCTTTTTTCTAACTTTAACAGTAATTCCTTGCTTGTTAGAAGATTTTGTCCAATTTGATAATCAATATTATTATTTACATTGAATTCTTCTTTTAGTAAAACCAAATCAACATTGTTTCGAGTTAAGACATCTAGTTTGTCAGTTAAACTCAAATCGTTTTGCAAATCGATTCCTAAAACTAGTTTCAACATATCATTAGCAATTTCTTTTTGACGTTTCACATTTTCTAGTGAACTGTTTATAATTGCCAGAGTAATTTGGAGTTGTTCTACATTTTCTTCTTCAATCAAACCATTTCTATAAATCTCTTTTGTATCTGAAAAAGTTTTTTCAAGAATCACTTTATTTTTTTGTAAAATCAAAATACTTTCGTCAGCCAAAAGCACATTTCCATAAGAATTGATTACAATTTCTTTTATTTCCTGATTGGTTTTGATTTTGGCATTTTCAGAAATTTTCAAATAGGTTTTTGCCGATTGTAATCCGACCAAATAGGAACCGTCAAAAATAAGCTGACTAATTGTTCCTGATGCAATCATATTATGCTTTGTACCAAAAGCAACTTCTTGAAACGTCCCTGGAGTACCTCCAAAAATTTCGGCTGGTATCAAAGATTTTTGAATGACAAAATTATTTTGGTACCCAATTCCACTATTTATTTGTGGCAAACCAATGGTTGTTGTTTCCCATTTTTTTTGCTTAGCCGCTTCAACATCACGATTAGCGTTTATAGCTGAATAATTGTGCAGAATTGCATGATCAATTGCTTCTTTTAGCGTAAAAGAAAACGATTCTTTCTTGTCTTGGGCCTGTAAAAAAACAGCAAAAAAGAGCAAGGTTAGCATTAGTTTATTTTTCATGGATTGATTATTATATTATAGTTTACTAATTGTTTTTCGAGTTCTAAAATTCCTTTTGGTGTTGCAATGGCTCTTGTATGATATTCTAATGCTTTGCCTTCTAGTTTATAGGCATCACTTTCTAATTGTGTGTTTTCGTTTATTGAAAAAATAAGCGTGTAATAAAACTTTGTAGCCGATTCAACATCTGTTTCTTGCCTATAAAGTCCTTGTTGAATTCCTTTTACAATATTTTGAGAAAACATTTTATTGCAATCTTCAATTTCATTGGCCATCATTTTTTCATAAATTTCTGGATAATGCTTCTTTAATTGATAAGCTGGTGAGTGATCGAATGATTGGAACATTTCTTTGAACATTTTTCGCATTTCAAAATTTTCTTCAATTGCATTAAAGTTCTTGCTAACTACTTCATCCATTAATGAATGAATTTTTTGATGAATAACCTCTGTTCCTTCTTCAATTAAATTTTCTTTGTTGCTAAAATATTTGTAAATTGTTTTTTTAGAAATGCACATTTCACAAGCAATATCATCCATAGTAACACTCTTGAAACCAAGTTTCAGGAACATATCTGTTGCTTTTTTGATGATTTTTTCTTTCATTCTAATTCTAAATTTCGTTTGCAAATATATAAAGGAAACTTTGTGAACAAAAATAGTTTCCTAAGTATTTACATGAATTTAACATTTGATGAAGTTTAGAAATTGATAAGTTTAGGAGTTTAGTTTGTTTTGCCTAAAAAAAATATACTTTTGTAAATACAAATTTTTAAGATTAGAAAGGCTAAACTTTTAAACTCTTAAACATCTAAACTCTTAAACATAAAATGCACACACTTTCTCACTATCAAGAACTTATTTCAGTATATTTTACAGAATTACATTTGAATAAAGAGCCCAAAAATCTTTATGACCCAATTGAATATATTCTTCATTTAGGAGGAAAAAGAATGCGCCCCATTTTAACATTAATGGCGACAGAAGTTTTTGATGTAGATTGCAAAAAAGCTTTGGCAGCAGCAACAGCTATAGAAGTATTTCATAATTTTTCGTTGGTTCACGATGATATTATGGATGATGCGCCACTACGTAGAGGAAACGAAACAGTTCACGAAAAATGGAATGTCAATACCGGAATTCTTTCAGGTGATGCAATGCTAATTTTGGCCTATCAACATTTTGAAGAATATGAACCAAAGATTTTTAGAGAATTAGCAAAATTATTCAGTAAAACCGCTTTAGAAGTTTGTGAAGGACAACAATATGATGTCGATTTTGAAACGAGAGAAGATGTTACGATTCCTGAATATCTAAAAATGATTGAATATAAAACAGCTGTTTTAGTTGGTGCAGCCATGAAAATGGGAGCAATCGTAGCCGAAACATCCGAAGAAAATGCAAATTTGATTTATAATTTTGGATTGAACCTCGGAATAGCATTTCAATTACAAGATGATTATTTAGATGCTTTTGGCAATCCAGAAACTTTTGGAAAGCAAGTTGGTGGTGATATTATTGAAAACAAAAAAACGTATTTGTACCTGAAAGCAATGGAATTTTCTAATGCTAATGAAAAAGAGCAATTAACCCATTTATTTTCAATACAACCAAGTGACAATTGGGATAAAATAGAATCGGTAAAATCAATTTTTAATCAAACCAAAGCTTCTGAAGCCACTCAAAAAGCTATTCAAGAGTATACTTTTAAAGCATTTGAAACTTTAGAAAAAATGAATATTTCAAATGATAAAAAAGTAATGTTAAAAGCTTTCGGAGAAAATTTAATGAGTAGAAATGTATAAAAATAATAATATCAAAAGTCAATTACAATTTGATATTGATATTGAATTTTGTAATTGCAATTGAATATGTATATCGCTCCAATATCCACTGATAATTTACTTTCTGAAGCAGAAAAAGAAAACTTGTACCTAAAGCTGATTGAGCAATTGAACAAGGATTTCAATTTTGCCAACGAACCAATTGATTTACCCAAAAGCACTTCGCCCAACGAACTAAAAATACAGCTTCACGAAAAAATCTACAGGTTAATTCAGTACAAATTTGCCGAATATTTGAGTTTGCTTTATATAGTTGATGTTCCAGAAAAGGAAGTAAAAAAACTCGATGGTTCAGACATCATGCAGCTTTCAGAACAAGTAGCTTTTTTAATTTTAAAAAGAGAATGGATGAAGGTTTGGTTTAGAAATCGGTATTGATTACCATTTTTTGATAATCGAATTTATTACTCCAGTCATTATTGTAAATGTAAAGTCATTCATTACAATAGGATTAAAAGAATCAATTCTTTGATAATTAAATCAAAAAAAGAAAAAGATTTTTGTTACTCATATAATGTTTTTCTTTTAATAAATAACAAATATCTTTCCTGTTTGTTATGGGATTATAAATTGAAAGCCAATTTAAACAATATGGTTTATTATTGCCCGCGTTAAATAAAAATGAGTTGTTTAAAAAATTTACATTTGATACAGAAGGTAAATTTTAACACTTTTAAATATATTTTGAGAAAAAACAAAAGAAAAATTTAAGACCCATACTTAAAGAAGTAATTTTTAATAATGATGTTAAAAAAGCACTCTCAAAAAAGGCATCAAAGCATCTCCGTAAACACCTTTGTCATTATCAAAAAGTACATTATATCTAGCTCCAATGGTTATATTTTCCATTCTATATCCAGCACCAACAAATAATCCAGTGTTCCAGAAATCATTAGATATTGAAGATAGTCCTTTATAATCTACATTTACTCTAAGTTGTTCCAATTCTGCTGAAAGTTGAATTTCTTGTATTGGATTGAACAAAGCTATTATGCTCCCACCATACATATTTGATGCAAAAACATTTTTTTGTTTTAAATAACTATATTGAACTCCAAGTCCAACAGAAATATATTGATTAGCATTATAAATAGAACTTGGAGCAAGAGATATATTGGTAAAACCAGAACCAAAACCGAGTCCAAATCCACCACCAAATTGAACTTTTTTCCAAAAATCACTTTTTGCTTTTGGTGAAGTTGTTACTTGTGCTGAAATTGAAAAACTTAAGCTCATTAAAAATAGAAATGTTAATCTTTTTGTTAAATTTGTTAAAGCCCTCTTTTTCATACTTATATATATAGTTAATTAGCGACATAAAAGTAGCAAAAACATTGAAAGATTGTTATAAATATTTTACTTTTGCATAAATTTTTTAACCCAACGATTATTTTATCTTAAAACATGGATAGATTTTCCTTCTTAAACGCAGCTCATACCGAATTTTTTGCACAATTATACGACCAATATCTTGTAAATCCTGACAGTGTAGAACCAAGTTGGCGTTCATTTTTCCAAGGTTTCGACTTTGGAATGGCAACTTTCAACGAAGAAAACACAGGTGAACATGTAGCCAATTATGCCGCAACTTCAATAGATAAAGGACAAGCTTCTGAAAAACTTCAAAAAGAATTTAATGTTCTTAAGTTAATTGATGGATACAGAACGCGTGGACATCTTTTTACAGAAACTAATCCAGTTCGTGAAAGAAGAAGTTATGAGCCAAATTTAGATTTGGTAAATTTTGGACTTTCAGATGCTGACTTGAATACGGTTTTTGATGCTGCTAAAGTGATTGGACATCAGCCTCAAACTTTAAAAGAAATCATCACTCATCTTAAAAATGTGTACTGCCAACATATTGGTATTGAGTACATGTATATGAGAAAACCAGATGTTATTCAATGGATTCAAAATAGAATCAACATCAATGATAATCTTCCAAATTTTGATAACGAAGAAAAGAAACACATTTTAGGAAAATTAAACGAAGCGGTTTCTTTTGAAAATTTTCTTCACACTAAATATGTTGGTCAAAAACGTTTCTCTCTTGAAGGTGGCGAAAGCATTATTCCTGCTCTTGATGCTTTAATTGAATCAGCAGCGGAAAAAGGTGTAGAACATTTCGTTATGGGAATGGCGCATAGAGGTAGATTAAATATTTTAGCTAATATTTTCGGAAAAGCAACGCAAGACATTTTCTCAGAATTTGATGGAAAAGATTACGATAAAGAATATTTTGATGGTGACGTAAAATATCACTTAGGTTTAACTTCTGAAAGAAAAACCAAATCGGGTAAAAAAATCAACATCAATTTAGCGCCAAATCCTTCGCACCTTGAAACAGTTGGTGCCGTTATTGAAGGAATTGCTAGAGCTAAACAAGATAAATATACGCCAGACGATTTCTCTAAAGTATTACCAATTGCTGTTCATGGTGATGCTGCCGTTGCTGGACAAGGAATTGTTTATGAAATTGTTCAAATGGCACAATTAGACGGTTACAAAACTGGCGGAACTATTCATATTGTAATTAACAATCAAGTCGGATTTACCACCAATTACCAAGATGCTCGTTCATCAACGTATTGTACCGACGTAGCAAAAGTGACACTTTCTCCAGTACTTCATGTTAATTCTGATGATACTGAAGCTGTTGTGCACGCTATGTTGTTTGCTTTAGATTTCCGAATGCAGTTTGGTCGTGATGTATTTATAGACTTGTTAGGTTACAGAAAATATGGTCACAACGAAGGTGATGAACCACGTTTTACACAACCAGTTTTATATAAAATTATTGCTAAACATAGAAATCCAAGAGATATTTATGCAGAGAAATTGATTACTGCAGGTATCGTTGACGCAGCTTATATCACCAAAATTGAAAACAACTACAAAGATAAGTTAGATGAAAATCTTCAAGCATCACGTAAAAAAGATTTGACAATAATCAAACCTTTCTTGCAAGACGAATGGAAAGGATTCGAGCAAGTATCAGATGATGTGATGTTGCAAAAATTTGACACTAAATTTGATAAAAAGAAATTAGATCAAATAGCTAACGAAATTTCGACATTGCCATCTGATAAAAAATTCATTAGCAAAATCACAAAAATTGTTAATGAAAGAAAAACAATGTTTGACAACAATGTTATCGATTGGGGAACAGCCGAATCATTGGCTTATGGCACACTTTTAACTGAAGGTTTTGATGTTAGAATTTCTGGTCAAGATGTAGAAAGAGGAACATTCTCCCATCGTCATGCCGTTGTAAAAGTAGAAGATAGCGAAGAAGAAGTAATTCTTTTAAATTCACTAAAAGATAAAAAAGGAAAGTTCAATGTTTTCAATTCTTTCCTTTCAGAATATGGAGTTTTAGGTTTTGATTATGGTTATGCATTGGCAAATCCTAATGCATTGACTATTTGGGAAGCACAATTTGGAGATTTCTCCAACGGTGCACAAATCATGATTGACCAATACATTTCGTGTGGTGAAGACAAATGGAACAACCAAAACGGAATTGTTCTTTTATTACCTCACGGATACGAAGGTCAAGGTGCTGAACACTCTTCGGCTAGAATGGAGCGTTACTTACAACTTTGCGCACGTCATAATATGTATGTTGCCGATTGTACAACGCCAGCCAATTTCTATCACTTGTTGAGAAGACAAATGAAAACGAAATTCCGTAAGCCATTAATCCATTTTTCACCAAAAAGTTTGTTGCGTCATCCGCAATGTGTTTCTACACAAGAAGATTTATTCAACGGACATTTTCAAGAAACAATTGATGATACTTCAGTAGATAAGAAAAAAGTAAATACTGTAGTTTTCGTTACCGGAAAATTTTACTATGACATTCTTGCCGAAAGAGAAAATAACGGTAGAAATGATGTAGCTTTGGTTCGTGTAGAGCAATTATTTCCTTTACCTGTAGAACAATTAAAGGCAATTATTGCTAGTTATCCAAACGCAGACGATTATGTTTGGGCACAAGAAGAACCTAAAAACATGGGGGCTTACAGCTATATGTTGATGAATTTCAATTTAGTACCTTGGAGATTAGCTTCATTAAAAGCTTATGCAGCACCAGCAGCAGGAAGTCACACTAGAGATAGACGTCGTCATGCAGATGCTATTAGAATGGTTTTTGATAAGAATTTATTTAGATAAAAGAGTTTATGGTATATAGTTTGTAGTTCATAGTTGGGCTACAAACAAATAACAATAAACAATTAACTACGAACAATAAACTAAAAGAATATGATTTTAGAAATGAAAGTGCCTTCACCAGGCGAATCGATAAAAGAAGTTGAAATTGCAACTTGGCTAGTAAAAGACGGCGATTATGTAGAAAAAGATCAAGCCATTGCCGAAGTAGATTCAGACAAAGCAACTCTTGAATTACCAGCAGAAGCAAGCGGAATTATTACTCTAAAAGCAGAAGAAGGCGATGCAGTTGCAGTTGGTGCAGTAGTTTGTTTAATTGACACAAGTGCAGCTAAACCTAGCGGTGCAACTCCAACAGCTGAAGTAAAAGCAGAAGCTCCAAAAGTGGAAGAGAAAAAAGTGAAAAGACTTCGCTTCCAATATTTTCTATCTTGCAAATGTCATCAACAGTGTAAAGTTGC
>Ga0208597_1000776_pt1 | contig 12482 bp, 10 predicted proteins | sample LakMenEpi05May12_FD_150673 | JGI IMG/M metagenome (GOLD analysis project Ga0208597, IMG submission 150673) | Freshwater microbial communities from Lake Mendota, WI - 05MAY2012 deep hole epilimnion (SPAdes) | ecosystem: Environmental > Aquatic > Freshwater > Lake > Epilimnion/Euphotic zone ...
ACGCGCCAGCAGGAGGCGATCGGAGATCGAACTGTCAACGAATTGATCGAACCCGACTTCCAACGCTCCAACTACGACGTCGCTGTCCGCATTGTTACCGACGGCTATTGCCCGTAATCCGCCAGACCCGAGGAGTTTCGCCCACAACTCGACATCGGTCGAGGGTCCAAAGAATACGATTGGGATGCTCATCGGAGGAATTTCCGAAGTACCGGAGACGACTTCCCATCCCTCGTCACCAAGGAATCGTGCTATCCGATTAGCTCCCGGAAGATCTGCATCGACATAAACAGTGGGTGCGCTATGCGAACCACTCACTGACTGCGAATTCTCAAGCCGCATCACTTGGAATGAGTCCGGTCTTCCACGGCGGGCAACCTAGATGCGCTCGGTTACGTCCTTGCTACGAACGCGCACTCCAAAGGTGAACTTCAACTAAACAATTCCGTCGTTCGGAGAAGTTCGCCCTCAAAACGTAAGGACGGCATCTCGCAGCGCTGCCACCAAGCAACAATTTAGCCAGACTCGTCTGCAGACATTCGATATAAGGCTGTGTCGAAAATCTAGCGACCGACGAGACCCGCATCGATCTTCATCTGCATGCCAGTCACGTAACGAGCTTCGTCGCTGGCGAGATAGACGACTGCGTTCGACACATCGACCGAATCAATCATCTCAACCGGCATGGTGTTCATAAACACCGGACCAACGGTGAACGCGCGCTCTTCGATAAGTGCGCCAAGACCGGGAACATCACCCATCGGCGTAGTGACACCGGCCTGGTGAATGGAGTTGGCACGAATGTTGTACTCGCCATATTCGATGGCAAGCGCATTCACCATGCCAACAAGGCCGTGCTTGGCTGCTGTGTAGGAAAGCGTGAAGGGCTGTCCCTTGAGGCCAGCGGCCGAACTGATCACGATGAAGCAACCGCCTTCGCCGCGCTCAAGAAAATGTGGAAGCACTGCTTGCACTGTGTTGAACGCGCCAGTGAGATTGACGTCAATGACGTCCTGCCACTGATCCTGTGTGAGTTCGTGAGTCCGGGCCCAGTTGAGAATGCCTGCGTTGGCAACAACGGTGGTGATGTGACCAAGTTCGTCGATGCCTCGCTGTGCAAGTGCCTTCAGCTGCGCAGGCTCGCGCACATCAACGTGGTCCCAGATGACGCGTTGGCCGGTGGCCTCAACAAGACGAACCGTTTCCGCAAGATCTTCAGGAGTGGCGGGGACAACGCCGCTGGTACCGACGGGACCGCAGATATCGCTGATGATGACATCGGCGCCCTCTTCGGCCATACACACTGCGTGCGAACGACCCTGCCCGCGAGCGGCTCCGGTGATGAATGCGACCTTGCCAGCGAGACGACCCACAACATTCCCCTTACACAATGAGCGATTCGGTCGGACGACCGATCAGGTGACAAAGAGTAGCCACTGTCGAAGGGAACCATCTCTAGACTCAATGAATGATCTCCCGTCGCCGCAACGTCCCTCGAAACATACTGATCGCCCTCACCATCACCGTGGGTGTCTTGGCGGCGGGGTGCTCAAGCGACAGTTCGACCTCTGGTTCAAGCACCACCACCGTCGCGGCAACCACAGGTAAGCCCGAGTCTTCGGTTGTACTCAACAAACAAGCACAAACTGTGCTCGATCAGTTACTGCAATACCCAAGTGGGTCCCAAGCACAGGTGTCGTCAGCAATCCTCACCATTGCGCCTGGAGTTTCGACTGGCCTGCACAAGCACGATGCGCCCATGTACGCCTACATCCTCGAAGGCACCCTCACCGTGACCTACGAGGGGGGCATCGTGAAAGAGTTCTCCGCCGGTTCCGCGATTCTTGAAGCTGTCGGCACACCACATAACGGTGAAAACAAAACCGATAAGCCGGTGAAGATTTTGGTCGTGAATATGGGCGCCGAAGGCGTGGCGAACTCCGTCACGCTGTAACGCACTGAGCCCTTACGAGCCCGGTTCGCTCCAACGCGCGAGTTCGGTACGAAGCCAACCGTTTTCCCAGAAGCTCACGTCGCCACCATTGTCGAGCAGGTGCTGATGTGCATTCGCCATCAGCGATCGAAGGCGCGGATTCTCTGATTCAGTCTGCGCGATCGCTTCGCCAAGCGTGAGTGCAAGTGGTGCGTTGCCTCTTGCGAGTGCTACCTCCGCTCGATCAAGCGCTGCGTCAGTTCCTGTGAGCACAAGAAGTTCGGCAAGTGCGGCAGGAGAGCTATCGGGATAGAACTCCGTTGTTGATTCAAGCTTGAACCAACCGACATATTCCTCCCAGAACGTGCGAACCGCCCACGAGACCTTGCCGTAGCCCTGACCAACACGCAGTTCGGGTGGGAGTTGAATCTTGTCCATGAGTGTCCACATATCGACACCAGCGTTGAAACCCTTGAGCGCTTCTTCGTGCACGTAGACAACAGCATTGTGAAGTCGCTCGAGTGAGGCTTCAATCAGTTCTGCGCCAACGATCGCTTCGTAGCGGCCGGTGATGAGAATCTCTGGTCGAAGTTCACGAACAAAACGATTCGTTGCGAGCTGAGGTTCTACGAATCGGTACTTATCGCCGCGGATCGTGTTGACGTTCGGGAAGTGTGGGAAAAGCGGACCAAACAGATTGCTGACGAGAGCAATCTTGTGATCCGGGAGCCAGACGATCAAACAATCAGTCGTTTCACCAACCGCTGCAAAGAGATCAACACGCAGTCCATCAATCGTGAGGGAAAGTCGATCTTCAAAGAGGATGTCGGGCATTGGCTCTGACTGAGCCATCGAAACGCCCGGGTTTTCTTTGTAGATGCGCTGCGCGTCGGTGCCGAGCATGTCGAACCAGATGCCTGCTGTGCGCATTCGCAAACCTTGGATGCGCTTGTCGTCACGCTGGTGCGCCGGGTTGTTGGCCTGAGCGACGTACTTCGTGTTCGTTTCCTTGAAGAGGTCAACACCGCCCACATGATCAACGTGTCCCTGGGTGGTGAAGATGTAATGCGTTGGTCCGGGGCAGATTGCATCAAACACTCGCTTGTGATGCGGGGCCTCGTACCCCATGCCGGTGTTAACGATGATGCGACCGTTATCGGTGAGGATCATGTAGGTGGCAGTGGTTCCACCAGATCGATAGATGAGTCCGTCGACAACCGGATACGCCGGATCGTCATACACCGGGATGAGCAACTCTTTGCCCGGGCGCGTGTCAATGAGTTGGTCGACTTGCTCTTGAATATTCATTGGACCTCGATCTTGACGGGGAATGCATTCATGTAGTCGCCAAAGCGCGTTCGAACTTCTTCTGGGGTGATGCCAAAGTCGCCGCGAAGGTCATACACAACGCGCCCCTCTTTGCCGCGGGGATGTGCTGCTTGATGGGCAGCAACCTCGGATTTCGCGGTCTCGGTGAATTCGATACCGGCCATGTCATAAATGCGCTGCAACGTTCCCATTTCATCGGCCATGTATTCATGAAAAAACACATCGACTGTTCGGTCCGGCGGAAGCAGGTGCCGGTCACGGAGCGAGGAATCGAGCAAGCGGCCGATTCGATCGATCCAGTAGTCGCGATACCACTCGGGATTCGATGTCTTGTACGACGTGCGTGCACCGTAGGTGAGCATCGTGATCGTGGACTGCACGACCGCAACCGGGTCGCGATGAGTCACGACCACTGTTGCATCGGGGAACGTTGCCATCAACGGCCCGATCTGCTCGAGATGCTGTGGTGACTTCAGCACCCAACGTTCTCGCGGGCGATACCACTGCATAATCTGCAGCACCGTTTTCATGTACGCATAATGAGGTGTCTGATCGTGGGCGAGGAAGTAGTCACGCCACTTTGGAGTTCTGGCCACCCACTCGAGGTTGTAACTCGTGAAGTCAGGGGTCATGAGCTCAAGTTCCTCATGGACATGATCAGGGTTCATGGGATGCATTGCAGCAATGAACGGCGCTCCCGCTTGCATTGCTTCCCACTGACCTTGGCAACGAGTCCAACGAGGATCAACACCATCGGCCGGTGTCTCTTCCCGTGCGTCAGGAACTGGTTCGTACGATTCCCACAACGGCATTGAACGGAAGCGGCTGTCGGCAGCAAGCAGATTCACGAGATTTGTCGTGCCTGAGCGAGGAAGCCCGATCACGATCACGGGCTTCTCGATTGGGATATCGAGAATCTCCGGATGTTGTTTCAGCAGTTCCCGAATACGCAGTCGATTCGACGCGTAGCGAAGACAATCGCCGAACATCATCATTCGACCGAGTCCGGTGCGCTCAGGGTCGGCGTTCATCTCGTCGAGCTGCAGCTCGAGCCGCTCGCGAAAGTCGTCAGGACCGAAATCGCTTAGCCCTGTTTGCGCAACGGCTGCGGCACAAACCGCGTCGACACTGAGTTCAGTATGAACCGTCTCGCCATAGTCAAGACCCATACGCTGCATGTCGTTGAGAACAGGAGTACGGAGATCGTCGATTCGAATTTCGTTCGCCATTTCAACCCTTACTTAGAGAGCAAGCCATCCGCCATCAATGGCGAAGGCGGTTCCAGTAGTGAACGACGACGCTGCCGAACAGAGAAAGAGAATCGCCCAAGCGACTTCTTCCGGTGTTCCCATGCGACGCATGATTTGGTTTGAGAGTTCTCCGTCGAGCATCTCGGGATACGGCTTCATGGGCGCGGTCATGGGAGTGTCAATCAGGCCCGGCGCAACCGCGTTCACGCGGATGTCGTCATCGGCCCAATAGAGAGCAAGGTTGCGAGTGAGAGCGAGCAGTGCAGCCTTCGACGAGGAATAACCAGGGACAATCGTTGTGGCTCGATAGGTCATCATCGAAATGACATTGACGACACTGGCCCCGCCCGGCATCGAACTTTTTGCCAGCGCCTCACGACTTCGAACAGAGAGTCGTTGTGCTCCTTCTACGTTCATAGCGATTGAGGCGTGAAACCCTTCGGGACTCCACTCATCGAGCCCATCAGGAAAGCTTGCACCCGCGTTGTTGATCAACACGTCGAGAGTGCCAAGGCTCGCCGCAAGGGCATCGATTGCTTCGCCATCGCGCATTTCGAGTTGCGTGTAGGCGAACCTTGAAAGTTCGGTGTCGTAGTCGGCAGCCGAGGAACGAGTGCCAGTAACAGTCACAGATGCACCCGCGTCTGCAAACGCTGTCGAAGCTGCGTAACCAATGCCGCTGGTTCCGCCGGTGACGAGAACCTTTGTTCCCGTGAAATCGAATGAAACGCCGTTCATTGAGCACCTTCCATTGTGATCATGACCTTGCCGCAGTCTTTCGATCCTTCAAGCACCGCAAGCCCGTCACCGAATTCTTCAAGTGAAAGTTTGTGGCTAATGACGGCCGACAAATCGCGACGCCCAAGGAGTTCAATAGCATCTTCGAATCGCTCGGGATATTCCATGGAACCGCGCACGGTGAACTGCTTCATCAGAAGGTCCAAGAAATTCGTGGGCACGGGTCGGAAGTGCAACGCAACAATGACAAGGCGGCCGTCAACACGGCCCTTCTGCAAGACCTCGCCGATCACACTGTCGGCTCCCGAAGCTTCGATGAACACATCGGTTGCTGGCGTTGGTCCGAACATGAATGGCACTTCGCCATGAATTCGCTTGAGTTCCGCCCATACATCGACCTCGGACGGGTTGAGCACATGGGTTGCTCCCATCTCCTTCGCCAGCGCAAGTCGTGCGGGGCTGAAGTCAATGGCAACTACGTCGGTCACACCGCGATCGGCCAGTGTCGCCATCGCAAAGAGCCCGATGGGGCCGCAACCGAAAATCGCGACCTTCTCCCCCGGCTTGGCTTCCGATTGATTCACCGACTGCATACCCACCGCCAACGGCTCGGCAAGTGCTGCTGTCGTCAGCGCCATGCCATCAGGAATTTTGAACAGTCGCTTGCCGTTTGCTGCCTCGGGTACGTAAAGCAACGGCGTCAGTCCACCCTGCGCTCCTCCCGAACCCATCGGACCCTCTCCAACGTCTGATGGACAGACGACAACACGATCGCCGACAGCAATATCGGGAACCTCGCTTCCGACCCAATCGACGATGCCCGCCATTTCGTGGCCCAGCGGAATCGGGTGCCCTGGGCCGAAACCCATATGTACATAGGTAACGTCGCTACCGCAGATGCCGCATGCAGCAATACGCACGAGGGCATCGCGAGGGCCTGGTGTTGGCGTATCAATATCATCGAGGCGCCAATCGTTTTCGCCGTGCAACATGATTTGTTTCATTTTGAAGTGACCTTTCGGTTCATTGAATTCGTATGTGTTTGAGATTTCGCGTGTCGTCCGGAAGATTTCACGGTTGTTGCTTCCGGCCGCGCGCCATTGAGGACAACATTCACGAGCTGCGCGATCCATTCATCGTCGATCTGCTGCGCCATTCCGCCAAGCACGGCGTGCAGCACTGGGCCGTCAATCAACGACGCGAGAACCGAGGTATCAACATCAGAACGCAACTCACCAGTTGCCTTCGCTCGTTCCAGACGTTCAGCAGTCAATCGCGAGGCCGCACTCGATTGCGCAACGCTCAATTCGTTATAGCCACGCTCGGTCAGGATGGCGACGGTCGCGTTGATGATCGCAGCATCAAGCCGCGGATCTCTTGGTCGCCCTGCTGACGACTGATCGTTCTTCACATCCCCCATTACGATGCGGACCGTATCGGAACGCTTGGTTGTCTGCACGCAGAAAGGCCGGCCCACAATGGACCGGCCTTTCTGCAATTCTCGCCAGTGGTCAATCCAACACTGGCTCTTTCAAATACTTTCCAGCTGATCAGCCCGTGAAGGCAGGAGTCGCTACAACCCCGGTCACGGCAGGATCTGAGCAATCGTCGGCCGCCCCGCCGGTCACTTGATACATCGTTGTGGTGCCGGAGATTTCATTGGCAACAAGCAAGAGTGGAACTCCATCGCTGGTTTCGCAACCGCTAACGAATACAAGCCCTTCAGGACCTGCATCGGTCGTGCCGGGCCCTTGGCCACCCGCCAGCAATGGATTCACATAGGAGTTGAAGACTGGCGCAGTCGGCGTGGTGACGTCGTACACCATGAAACCGCCTGCACGTTCAAGACCAATGAATGCAATCGAGCGGCCGCCGACCTTACCGACGACGAGTCCTTCTGGCTCGGGGCCTTTGTTATCCGAACGGGTATCGAACTTTGTGATGTCGCCATTCTGCGCGTTGTGAACAGTTGGGTAGTTCGCTGCGATGTACTGCTCAAGTTGGTCACCGCTGTCCCACACAAGGGAACCACTCGTAGACCAAATGGAGAACGAACGAGCCCCAAATGAGTACATGTTTGTAATTGGTGAAGCGGTCGGAAACGATTTTGTTGATGTCAGTCGACCCATAGTGAGGTTGGTTCGAAGTGAAGCGTCCACCGCGGAACCAGTGAAGTCCAGATCTTCAATTCGCTCCTCTTCGGCGAAGCAGGACCAGTCACGGGAGTCGCCTTCGTTGGCGGTAGCAAGGAACTCGCCTGATTCAGTGGTGAATGCCGAGATTGCATCGGGCATATACATACCCAGCAGTGGCCAGTTGGCGATGTTGATCGCTGGTCCGTTGCTGCCGTTGTCCTTGTCACTCACATCGAGCCCATTGCCGGGGAACGAGTGGTCCTTGTATCCGAGAGAAACAACATCGAGGATCTGGTTGTTTTGCAGGTCAACAATCGCCATTGCGTTGTTTTCCTGCAACGTCACCCAAGCTCGAGTTCCATCAGCGGAAATGGTTGCGTATTCAGGTTCAAGGTCTTGGGCCGCACTTGAGTTCGGGAAAAAGATGCGCACGTTCTCGCTAAGCAACGTGCTGGCAGAGAAGCTCGAGAAATCAAGAGTCGTCACGGTGGGCGACGCAGGGCCATTGGCAATGCTGATGATGCTGACGGTGCCAAGCGGATCCTGAGCTGCACTCACGTCGTCGTCGTTCGGATCGCAGAGCGGTTCGGCTTCACCAGCAACAACAATCGTCTTTCCATCGCGAGAGAACGTGAGGCTGTCGGGGTGCACGCCCACCGTCACCTGGCCGAGAAAATTACCGGCCGTATCGAACAGCACAACGACACCGTTTGAAGGTGTGTTCACACCGGTTGGGTCGACGGGAACCGTGACGGCTACGACACCGTTCTTCACAGCAACACTGGTGAGATCGGACCCGTAGGCACTGATACTCACGCTGGTAATCAAGGTAGGGGCTGAGGGCGTCGAAAAATCAACGATGTCAAGGGACGAAGTCACGCCATTGGTGATGAAGGCCCGCTTTGTCGTCGGATCAAATCCAACGATTTCGGCAGCGGATTCCCCGCCACCTGCATAGGTTCCCAAGGCGGTGACAGTCAGCGCGTTTGAGGGGGTCGGCACCGCTGCCGACGCATTCCCCGCAAAGCCCACTGACATGAGTCCAAAAGCAGCGACTGAGGCAACAGCTGTTCGAGCAATCTTTGAATGAATAAGCATGTGTGCTGTTTAGACAGCCCAAGTGAACCGTGAATGAGCCGGAACAAAACTTAACGGGAATACTGGACAACACGTTTCTTTGCTCCTTCGCAGTAGCGAAGGCTCTTGGGTCTTCGCAACGTGCAGATGACCACTCGGCTACCGTCGGCCCTCAAGCAACGGGGGCATATATGAGCAGCGACGAGATGCTGGCCAAGAAGAATGAATTCTTCGGCCACAACGTGGTGCGCGATCCCTATCCGAAACTCGCCGAGCGTGCCGCCGAGTGTCCGGTACATCCCGGGACGTTCTCCTCGTTCTTCGACATGGTCGGCGCCGAAGACATCCTCTTTCCCGATGCCGAGCAGATATCGGTGCTGTCCTTCGATGGCGTCGACGCCGGATTCAAAGACCAAGAGCACTTTTCGTCGTGTTGGTACGAGGCCAGCCTCGGAAAGATGATCGGTCGCACAATCATTGAGATGGACCCACCCGAGCATGGGCGTCATCGTCAACTCATTCAAGGTGCACTCACCAAACGCGAAATGAATCGATGGGAAGAAGAGTTCGTTCGAGCGATCGTTGATACAACGATCGACACATTCATCGAATCGGGAACTGCTGACTTGGTCGATGACTTCGCTCTTCACTACCCACTCAAGGTCATCGCTGCCGCATGCGGTCTTCCTCAGGAAGATGTCTCATCGTTCTATCGGTGGGCAGCAATCCTCACGAACGTCAGTATCTCGGCCGAGGAGCGCGAAGAGGCATCAGCCGAGTTCGGTGAGTACCTCGCAGCTGCCGTTACCGATCGACGCACCAACCCGCGTTCTGATCTTGTGACCCATCTTGTCCAGGCCGAGTTTCGCGACGACGCCGGTCGTCAAGCATTGGATGACGACGAAGTCATTGCGTTCCTTCGTCTATTACTTCCTGCAGCCGCACAGACCACGTATCGCACGCTCTGCAATTTTCTGTTCGGACTGTTGTCCCATCCGGAACAGTTAGAGGCCTTGCGCGAAGACCACTCCCTGATTGAACAAGCAATTGAAGAAGGACTGCGTTGGCAACCGCCGCTTATGTCATTCGGGCGCACAACAGTTGCCGATGCGGAAATTGAAGGTGTTGCCGTTCCCGCCGGAACACTTGTGAATCTTGTTGTCGGAATCGCCAACCGCGATCCGCAACGTTGGGACAACCCCGACGTCTTCGACATCTACCGCGAGCCACAAGGCCATCTTGCCTTCGGTAGCGGAGCGCACGTTTGTCTCGGTATTCACTTCGCCCGAATGGAACTCCGCGTGGCGATGGAACAGGTGCTGACTCGCCTCGAAGATCTGCAATTTGAACCTGGCATTGAACCAGTTCACATCGGTGGCCTCGGCCAACGATCCCCCGCCCATCTTCCTGTCACCTTCACCCCAGCGACTCCGATTGGAACTGCACCGTGAGCACACCTGACCTCATTATCCGCAATGGCCGTGTCATCGATGGCACCGGTGCACCGGCATTCGATGCCGATGTCGAAGTCACCGACGGCAAGATTTCCTTCATTGGCACCAGCACATCGAGTGCACCGAATGAGATCGATGCGCACGGAAGTGTCGTTGCCCCTGGGTTTGTCGACATTCACACCCATTACGACGCACAGGCTCACTTTGAGCCCACGATGTCGCCCTCGTCATGGCACGGCGTTACCACCGCCATGATGGGCAACTGCGGTTTCAGCATCGCTCCGGCAGATCCCGAGAGCGTGGCTTGGCTTATCAAGATGCTTTCTCGTGTCGAAGGTATGGAAGTTGATGCACTTCTTGAGGGCGTTGACTTTCGCGGTGGCGACTACGGCGATTTCCTCAACGGCCTGGAAGGCCGCATTGGAATCAATCTCGTTGGATACGTCGGACATTGCGCGATTCGTCGACTCGTGATGGGCGCTGAAGCATCAGAACGCGCTGCGACCGACGACGAAATCACGCAGATGGCACAACTCGTGCGCACCGCCATGACACAAGGAGCAATCGGTTTCTCGAGTTCACAGCTCGACATCCACTCCGATCATGAGGGCAAGCCGGTTCCTTCGAACCTGGCCGAGCCCGATGAGTTAATTGCGCTCTGCGCAGTTCTCTCCGAGTTCGACCACGGCGTCATCGAGTTTCTTCCTCGTTCCGGTTCGGCCGACTTCGATGCTGCCGATCAAGAGTTGTTGTTGGCCATGAGCACAGCCTCTGGATTCAAGTTGATCAACATCAACCCGCTCACGCTGTTCCCCGGCAATCCCGAAGGCCATCGCAACGCGCTCGCATTCTGCGAAGAGGCCGCTGCAGCCGGTCACCATATTCATCCGATGTACATGATCAACGTGAAGGGTATTCACTTCTCGTTGGACTCAACGTTCGTACTCGATGAAATGCCTACCTTCCGACGAATTCTCACCCTTCCGATGGCGGAACGAGCTGTCCAACTTGGGCTTGAATCAAACCGTGCTGCGATGCGCGGTGAATTCGCAGATACCACTGGTCGCTCTTTCGTTTTCGGTTGGCAAGATGTCAGCGTTGCTTCCGTAAGCAAGTCGCAACTGAACGCCGCCGTTGGTAGGACCATCGCAGAACTCGCAGCCGAATCCGACATTGATGGTGTCGACGCAATGATCGACCTTGCTCTCGCCGATGCACTTGAAACTGTCTTTGTTTGGCGCCGAAAGACCGATCCGGCGTTAGCAGCTGCCACCAAAGAGATCGTCACCCATCCCCTCACCTTGGCGGGCTCAAGTGATGGTGGCGCACACCTGCTCACATTCTGCGGCGCCGACTACACAACCCGCACGTTGACCGAGACTGTTCCCGACATGATGACGTTGGAACAAGCAGTTGCTCGACTCACATCGGAGCCAGCGCAACTTCACGGACTCAACGATCGCGGCCTTCTCGCAGTAGGAATGGCCGCCGATATCGTCGTCTTCACACCTGATGAACTTGGAATCGACCCGATCACGTTGCTGCGCGACTTTCCCACCGGCGCTGGCCGGCTGGTGTTCGGCGCTCGCGGTTACAACGCGGTCATCGTTAACGGAGAACCACTGTTTCTCGACGGCGAGCACACAGGAGCATTGCCGGGCGCGATCCTTCGCCCCTGAATCTTGTCGAGTTGGAACGCGACGCTTAACCCGTGAACGAAGGGGCGACGTCAGGAGTCTCGACGTAGGTGAAGCCTCCGACGAGCGTTGCTGTCTGGCCATCGGCAGTCGTCACAACCACGTCAAATACCCCGGGATCTTGGGGGCCCGTGGTGCAGATCAGCTGCGATGTCGTGACGAAGATGACAGGCTCACATGGGACTCCACCGATTTCGACGGTGGTTTCCGTTGTGAGATTTGTACCGTCGACGATTACCTCAGTGCCACCCGAGTCCGGACCCGATCCAGGTGTCACCGAATCGATAGTTGGAGCAGCGGTCGTAGCCAGTGGAGTGAGGTCCACGTCGTTTTCTGGGATCGGATCAGCAGTGTTTGAGGACACGACGACTTCGGTGTCTCGTGACGCCGGAACCGGAGTGCGCGCCGAGCGCACCTCTATGTCAATCGTTGCCGATGCGCCGTTTGCAAGGTCGCCCAATGCACATGAAACCGTGACGCCCGATGCGGTGCATCCGCTGGGAACGATCTCCACAGACAACCCGGTCGGGATCGTCACAACCATCGTTGCTTCGGTGGCATCGGTCGGGCCGTTGTTAAGGGCAGTAAAGGAGAGTGTTGCGGTTTCCCCGGGCGCAACAATCCCAGGACCATTTGCTGCCGCTTCTAGGTCAGCAAACGGGGTAATTCGAGTCGTTACAAACGCAGTGTTGTTTGAGGGATCGAAATCATCAGTCACGGCAAAAACTCTGGCGTAGTTGATCGCAAGTCGATTTGCAGAGGACACCACTGAAGAGAAAGAAGCAGTAATCGTCAGGCTTCGAGTAGCGCTCGGAGCAGTTGATCCACTCCAGACACAACTCACGGTGCTGTTTGTTCGAGTACACGTT
>Ga0208597_1000777_pt1 | contig 12476 bp, 9 predicted proteins | sample LakMenEpi05May12_FD_150673 | JGI IMG/M metagenome (GOLD analysis project Ga0208597, IMG submission 150673) | Freshwater microbial communities from Lake Mendota, WI - 05MAY2012 deep hole epilimnion (SPAdes) | ecosystem: Environmental > Aquatic > Freshwater > Lake > Epilimnion/Euphotic zone ...
CGTGTAGGAGCTTGGAATTTGAAAATCATCGGGGTTTGTTTTCTGAAAAATTACTTCACGTGCGCGCACTTGCATCCGTCTTCCGTATTGTTCAATATCATATCCGAGCAATGTCCCTTCAACACCTGCGTATGTATTCCACCAGTTATTTCCGTCTAAATCTAATTTCGTGGTGCTGTATAAATCTACTGAAGGAAGTGAATCGCTTTTGAAATAAGCAATAGTCTTCTTGCACTCGTAGCCCGCAATCATCATGGTTTCCTCTGTAGTTTCCAATCGAACAGAAGGGAATTGTTTAATCCATTCGTTGTATTCTCCTTCATTCAAATGCATTACATAATCACTTCCAAAACAGGCAACCAAATGATTGAATTCCTTTTTTTTATGGTCAATAATAAATTCAGATTTCACAATGCCATAGGCCGATTCAATGCGGGTGTGCTGGTGCTCGCCATCAAAGATACACGTCATCTCACTCGGAAAAAGTGCGAGCTTAATATCGTTCGATTCGTAAGGAAAAGTAACATCGTAAATAATCTTTCCCTCTTGATGTCCGAAGTAGGGGATGTTGTTGCACGATTGAAAGCAAACAATCGAAATCACGGCGACAAGAAACGTTGAATGGTTCATTTTATTCGCGGAGGTCAATCGTTTCGAAATTTTCATGTCAACAATATTACCACATTTTGAAATAAAACTTGGTGATTTCCGCGGAAGCATTGTAAATTCGAGCCTTCAATTCCCTAACCGAGTGACCAACAAAATTAACATTGCCATAGATGGCTATTCTTCTTGTGGAAAAAGCACATTAGCAAAGGCCATAGCAAAAAACTTGAATTACATATACATCGATTCAGGCGCTATGTATAGAGCTGTTGCCTATTATGCGATAGAGCACGGTTATATTCAAAACAAAGGGGAGATAGACGAGAATATGTTGGTGGAATCTCTTCATTTGATTTTAATTCAATTCAAATACAATTCAGATTCTCAAGAAATAGAAACTTTCTTGAATGGGACTTGCGTTGATAAAGAAATTCGCAGCATGCAAGTCAGCGCCCACGTTTCAGCAATAAGTGCAATCAAAGAAGTGCGCGAGAAATTGGTTCGTATTCAACAGCGCATGGCCGAAAATGGCGGTGTTGTTATGGATGGCAGAGACATTGGAACTGTGGTTCTTCCAAATGCTGAATTGAAAGTATTTATGACTGCCGATGTTGAAGTAAGAGCGCAACGCCGCTTTCTTCAATTGAAAAACAACGCAGTAGATATATCTATCGATGACGTGCGTGAAAACATCGCACAACGCGATTTGCTAGACACAACTCGCGCGGCAGACCCTTTACGCAGGGCTTCAGATGCAGTTATTCTCGACAATTCAAATCTTACTGAAGAAGAGCAGTTTTCTTTTCTAATGGTGCAAGCAAAAAAGGCCATTGACATGAAAACGTTGGTCTAGTTCATTCACATTTCAATGTTGTAAAATACGTGGAACAGTTTTTAGCAGTCTCTCATGTGCGAATAACTTTAACACATGAAGAAATTTTTGAAATGGCCTTTTTTGGCATTGGTGGTTTTGCTTTTTGCTTTTCGTTCTAATCTTATTAAATCTTCTAAAGGATCTTTCGAAGAACCTTCGGCTTCGCCGGCCTTGCTTGCAACTTCCCACAGATCTTTCGAAGAACCTTGCGAAGCACCTTTCGCAGGAACTAGCTCAGGCTCTTGGTCCGACAGCCTCATCAAAACCCTAACCCTCGATCAAAAAATTGGGCAACTCTTTATGGTTGCGGCGTGGAGCGATGAGAAGAAAGAATCTTACAATCCAACACAAATTGAAACGCTCATTAAGAACAATGGCATTGGCGGAATTATTTTCTTTCAAGGTGGACCTGTGCGTCAAGCCAAATTGACCAATCGTTTTCAATCTAAATCGAAAATTCCTTTGCTAATTGGAATCGATGCAGAGTGGGGACTGGGCATGCGTTTAGACAGCACCATTTCATTCCCACGAGCCATGACACTTGGTGCATCCATGGATGAAAAACTTATTTATGAATTTGGAAAGGAAGTAGCGCGTCAGTGCAAGCGTATCGGTGTTCACATGAACTTCGCTCCGGTAGTCGATGTGAATTCAAATCCGAAGAATCCTGTTATTTCGAATCGTTCGTTTGGTGAAAATCCGAACTGTGTTACAGAGTGCGGATTGGCCTATATGAAGGGAATGCAAGACAATGGAGTGCTTGCGAACGCAAAACATTTTCCGGGACACGGAGATACCGATGTTGATTCTCACAAGGATCTTCCTGTTGTAAACAAGACCTACGCGCAGCTGTCTTCAAATGAATTCAAGCCTTACAGAGCATTGTTTCAAAACGGATTAGCGAGTGTTATGGTTGCGCATTTGTCTCTTCCTGAATTTGAAAAAGAAGCACACGTGCCAAGCACACTTTCGAAAAATATCATCACAGGATTGCTACGTGACAGTTTGAAGTTTGAAGGATTGGTGCTTACCGATGCCATGAACATGGAAGGTGTTGCGAAATATTTCCCAGCGGGGGAGGCCGATGTTCGCGCGCTTGTTGCAGGTAACGACGTGGTGTTGTTCCCGTTGAATGTTCCGTTAGCCATTCAAAAAGTGAAAGAGGCCATTCAACAAGGAAGAATCACCGAAGCGGAAATAACAGCGAAAGCACTAAAAGTGTTGAAGGCAAAAGAGCGCGTTGGAGCAAATAAGTTCAAGGCCATTCAGATCAAAGGAATTTCGAAAGATTTGAATTTGCCCTACGTAACGGCCTTACGCAGAAGATGCATTGAGAGTTCAATAACGGTTATTTCCGACAGTAAAATTCCTTACGAAGATTCAGACAAGTGGCAGAAGCCGATGGGAATTGTGGTTATAGGAGACGGTGTCAATTGTTCTTTCGCAAAGAGTTTGGATCAATACAAATCGGTTGAAGCACATGCCCTTTCGAAAGAGTGCTCAGATGTAGAAGTTCAAAACGTGATTTCAAAGTTGAAACAGAATTGTTCCGATGTAATTGTTGCTTATTTGGGAACAACCAACAAGGCAAACACAAATTTCGGAATTACAACTCAAGGCACACGAGCAGCAGAGAAAATAGCGGAACATTTTACAACTACTGTAGTCATGTTCGCCTGTCCATATGCGCTTGAAAAATCAGAGTGGAAAGGAATTAACGATTTCGTAGTAGCTTATCAGCCAGATGATTTGACGCAACAGGTAACTGCCGATGCGATTTGCGGTATTATTCCCTTTCAAGGAAAATTACCGGTTTCGGTTGGAAATAGATTCAAGGAAGGACAAGGAAAAGTTTTCCAAACAGCAGGAAGAATGCGCTATTTGAAACCTTCGCAAACAGGGTGGTTCAACTTCCTTTCGAATAGTGCCCAAACCAATGGCAATAGCAGTGTTTATGTGGAAGACATGATGGCCAATGCGCCCACCGAAGTGGAAGGTTCTGAATTGAATTTATTTTCCAAAGTAGATGATATTGTGAAGGAAGGATTGGACCAAGGCGCTTACTTGGGTTGTCGTGTTTTGGTTGCGAAAGACGGCGTTATTTTGTACAACAAGAGTTTTGGTTACCTAGACAAGGCTAAGACGCAGAAAGTGTCTGAGAGCTCAATCTACGACCTCGCTTCGGTTACCAAGATGCTTTCGACAACCTTGGCATTAATGAAATTAGTAGATGAAGGGAAAATAGATGTTGAAAAAACAATTGGTGAATATATCGATTTTCCAGAAGGCCATCCGCATGCGAAAATGCAACTGAAGCGTATGTTGTCCCATACAGCAGGACTCCCCGCTTGGAAAGACTTCACCAACTTAACAGTGAATGGCGGAGAGTGGGATGGGAATTGTTTGTCGAAGGAACACACGGACAAATGCTGCAATCCGGTTTGTGCAGATATGTGGACCACCAAGGAAATGTCGGATTCGATTTACAAGGAAATTTTAGAAGTTAAATTGAATCCAGATCAAGGCTATTTGTACAGTGATTTAGGTAATTACTACTACAAAAAAATGATTGAGAAAATCACAGGAATGCCACTTGATTTCTATGTTTCAGAATCGTTCTACAAGCCCATGGGACTGCGTTCGATGGGGTATAACCCAACAAAGAATTGGCCCGTAAATATGATTGCTGAAACGGAAACTGACACGAAGTGGAGACGCCAAGCTGTTCGTGGGTATGTGCACGATCAAGGAGCTGCATTAATGGGGGGTATAGGCGGTCACGCAGGTTTGTTCGGTAATGCGAACGATTGCGCAGCATTGATGCAAATGTGTTTGAATGACGGACGCTTCGGCACGAACGAATTCTTTCACCATGAAACAATGGATTTGTTTACCGCACGTCATTTCAAAGACAACAGAAGAGGCCTCGGTTTCGATAAACCAGGATTTACCAATTGGAGCGGTGCAACAGGACCATCTGCGAGCGATGAAAGTTTTGGACATTCAGGTTTTACAGGAACGCTCTGTTGGGCAGATCCAGCGAACGGAACAGTCTTCATTTTCCTAAGCAATCGAAACTGTCCGAGTTCAGAAAATTGGAAGATCAATGATTTGCGCATTCGCTCAAGAATTCATGAAGAAATTTACAAGTTGTTTCCTGTTAAACCGTAGTACTTTTGCACTGGAGTTTCGCTCCGATGTACTATGGAAAAAAAGTTGAAAATAGGTATTGTGTGCTACCCAACCTTCGGGGGTAGCGGTGTGGTGGCAACTGAGTTGGGGAAGGCACTTGCCGATAAAGGACATGAAATTCATTTCATCACTTATTCGCAGCCGGTTCGCTTAGGTTCTCTGCGAAAGAATGTGCGCTACCACGAAGTAAACGTAAGCGACTATCCCTTGTTTTTATACCCCCCTTACGAGCTCGTTTTAGCCAGTAAAATGGTAGATGTTGCGAAGCACGAAGGTCTTGATTTGCTCCATGTTCACTATGCCATTCCTCATGCAAGTGCCGCCTATATGGCGAAACAAATATTGAAAAGAGAGGGGATAAATCTACCGGTAATAACCACCCTCCACGGAACAGACATTACCCTTTTAGGAAGAGACGCTTCGTTTGAGCCGGTAATCTCTTTTGCAATCAATGAAAGTGATGCGGTAACTGCCGTTTCGCAAAGTTTAAGAACAGATACCTACAAACTTTTTGGAATTAATATAGACATTGAAGTCATTCCAAACTTCTTAAATCCAACTCCCATTAACGAAGATGTTGTTAAGGAAATTCGAGAAGAATATGCCCCCAATGGAACACCCATGCTCATTCACATTTCGAATTTCCGTCCAGTGAAACGCGTAATGGATGTCATGGAAATATATAAGCGAGTAAATGAATTGAAGCCTTCCATTTTAATCATGGTTGGTGACGGTCCCGATCGTTCAAAAGCAGAACAATTTGCACGTGATAATCAGTTGAACGATGTTGTTTTTGTTGGAAATGTAAAGAACCCGATGGAGCTTTTATCAGCTGCTGATGTGATGCTTCTTCCTTCTGAATCTGAAAGTTTTGGTTTGGCTGCACTTGAAGCTATGGCAAGCGGAGTTCCAGTTGTATCGAGCAATGCAGGAGGTTTGCCTGAATTGAATAGACACGGTGTGTCGGGACTCATGAGCAACGTGGGAGATGTCGATGAAATGGCGAAGCAGGTATTGTATCTGATCGAAAAGGAAGAACGATTATTGAAATTCAAAGATCAGGCAAGAGAAAGAGCGAATGCATTTTCTCTCGAAGCAGTTCTTCCGTTGTATGAAAAGTTATATGACAAAGTGTTGAATTCATGAACAAGACAGCCCCGCAATTTATTGGAAAACGCATTCAAGTCATGCGTGAAAAAGAACAATTGACAATCACGATTTCACAGAGCGTTGAGCGTTGGCAGGAAGCACTGCTTTACGCTTGGTTGATGGCCTGGACGTTCTGCGGGGGAGTGTTTATTTATTCGTTATTCACAACTCCAAGCGGAGGTGAACAAATCTTCTTTTTAATCTCTTCCGCTTTGTGGTCTTTCTTCTTTTATCGCACGTTGAAAGTCCTCATGTGGAGAAAAACAGGCAAGGAAATTTTAGTGTTTAAAAAAGGAGAATTGACGTTGCAAAACGCATTCGGAACACGTGGTAAAAAAGAGAAATTTGATCTTGAAAAAATCTCACAATTGGGTTTGGTTAAGCAGGACGAGAATTCGTTCTTTTATTTTCTCGATGATAGCTTTTGGATTATGGGTGGAGAGCGACTCGGATTTGTTCATAATCGATCTAAAATCCGATTCGGAAAACAGTTGAACACTCGCGACGCTCAAACCTTGCTTCGTAGCGTAGATAGCGCGGTTAAGGGTTATTCGGCTTGAAGATCAGCGATCCCGAGTTAATGCAATAACGCAATCCAGTAGGAGGTGGGCCATCTGGAAAAACATGTCCCAAATGTCCGCCGCATTTACTGCACATGACCTCAGTTCTTACCATGCCGTAGGAAGTGTCTTTGTCTTCCGAAATAACCAATTCATTTATGGCCTGAAAGTAACTCGGCCAACCACACCCGCTGTCGAATTTAGAGTCCGATTGAAACAGCTCTTGTCCGCAAGCAGCGCAGCTATACGTTCCAATGTCATGATGGTCCCAAAACTCTCCGGTGAATGCACGTTCAGTGCCTTTCTCGCGAAGAATACGGAATTGCTCAGGAGATAATTCTTTCTTCCATTCTTCTTCTGTTTTTATTACTTGAGGTACCATATTGCTTGAAGTACTTTGATTTTGTTTTTGTTGTGAACAGCTTGCCAAACTTAACACTGCTGCAATGCTAAACGAAACTAATTTTCTCATAGTTGAACAACAACTTTTTGCTGAAATTGTTTTAAATAAGCTTAAGAATTTAATGCGTCTGCAGTATACGATTTCGTTTTTAAAAATACTTCGAAAGGCCCGCAATACAAGATGTTTCCACCTTTCTCACCACCTTCTGGGCCAATGTCAACAATCCAATCGGCGCAGCGCATAACATCGGTATGATGCTCAATAGCAATAACTGTATGTCCTTGTGCAAGCAAAGCCTGAAACGTTATCATCAGTTTCTGCACATCGTGAAAATGCAATCCCGTTGTGGGCTCATCGAAGATGAAAAGTGTATGCGGTTGATTAGGACCTTTAATGAGGAAAGATGCCAATTTAATACGCTGTGCTTCTCCGCCAGAGAGCGTGCTGTTACTTTGTCCTAGCTTCACGTAGTCAAGACCTACGGCCTTTAGCGGAGTTAATTTTTGCACAATGTGCTTCGCCGAAGTTGAGGCATCTTCACCAAAGAATTCAATGGATTCGTCAACGGTTAAATCCAATACATCGGCTATGTTTTTCCCGCGGTACTGAACATCTAAAACTTCTTCTTTAAAACGTTTTCCCTTGCACGTTTCGCAAACCAATTCAACATCTGCCATAAACTGCATTTCAATCGTCTGAATGCCTTCTCCTTCGCACGTATCACATCTTCCCCCGGTTACGTTGAAAGAGAAAAACGCAGGCTTCATGTTGCGTTGTTTAGCCAACGGTTGTGAAGTGAAAAGCGCACGAATGTCGTCGTATATTTTTAAGTACGTCGCAGGGTTCGAACGACTGCTTTTTCCTATCGGATTTTGATCTACAAACTCCAATGCTTTTATGGAAGAAATACTTCCGGAAAGTTCGCTGTAATTGGAACTGTTTTCTGAAATTCCATTCAATGCATTTTGAAGGGCGGGGTAGAGGACACTCTTAATCAGTGTGCTTTTTCCAGACCCACTAACACCAGTAATCACGCTGAATGCGTGAAGAGGAATGTCAATGCTTGCATTCGATAAATTGTGAAGATTCACTTCTTTCAACGATACAATATCTGTGAGTTTCTTCTTCGTTTTTTCAATGTGAATTTTCTTGTCACCACGCAAATATTCTCCTGTTAAAGTCTTGCCTTTTTTCTCGAGATCTTTGGCACTTCCTTCGAACACAATTTCACCGCCTTTCGCTCCAGCCTCAGGACCTATATCAATAATGTAATCGGCATTGCGAATTATTTCTTCTTCGTGCTCAACTACAATTACGGTGTTGCCTTGGTCGCGAAGATTCTTCAATACTTCTAGTAATCGTTTGCTATCTCGAGGGTGCAATCCAATGCTCGGTTCGTCGAGTATGTACATTGAACCAACCAAAGCGCTTCCCAAGCTAGTCGCGAGATGTATGCGTTGTGCTTCGCCACCGCTGAGTGTGTTAGAAAGTCTGTTAAGTGTTAAATATTCCAGGCCCACTTCGCACAAAAAAAGAAGTCTGTTTTTTATCTCTAGAAGAATTCTTTTCGCAATGGATTCTTCGTTCTTCGTTAAAGAAAGTGTCTCGAAAAAGTTCAAAGATTTATGCAAAGGAAGTAGCATCAATTCAGACACCGATGTGTTTGCAATCTTCACGTAATTCGCTTCTTTTTTTAGCCGTGTTCCTTGACATTCTGGACAAGCGGTTTTTCCGCGATAACGTGAAAGCAATACACGATTTTGAATCTTATAAGTCTCTGCTTCTAAATATTTGAAGAAGGTATTTATTCCATGAAAATGCGTGCAACCTTCCCAAATGGTTTTCTTTTGCACTGCGCTTAATTCGCGGTAAGGCGTGTGAATGGGAATTTCGGCTTTCTTCGCATTGCGAATTAAATCATCTTTCCATCCGCTTAATTTTTCACCCTTCCAACAGGCGATACAATCTTGATAAATGGAAAGATTTTCATTCGGAATAACCAACTTCGAATCAATGCCAATGATACTTCCAAATCCTTCGCACGATTTACATGCGCCAATCGGATTGTTGAAGGAAAATAAATTCAACGAGGGTTCTTCGAAAACAACACCGTCTTCTTCCAGCTGATTCGCGAAAACTTCGAATTTCTTTTTGTCTGGAAAGAAAAGCGCGCAGTGCCCGCGTCCCAAGGAAAACGCCAGATCGACGCTGTCTCCCAAACGTGAAGCTTCTAACTCATCGTCTTTCGACATGCGGTCAATGAGCAAATAGTATGTGTGTTTGGAAGAGTATTCAGCATCTTGTATTTCAACGAACTCGTTGTTGCAAACCAACCGACTAAAACCTTGCGCAAGCAAGGTCTCTTTTCCAATTTGAAAAGAAGTTTCAGATTCTATTTTAAGCTGACAGACAATAGCAAAGCGTGTTTCATTTTTCAATTTGAAAATCACATTCACTACATCTGATGTGTTGTTTTTGGTTATTGCCTTTCCTGTGGTAGGAGAGAAGGTTACGCCAATGCGTGCATAGAGCAGTTTAATGTAATCGTATATTTCTGTTGAAGTGCCAACCGTAGAGCGAGAACTTCTTCCAGTTACTTTTTGTTCAATAGCAACAGCCGGGCTAATCCCTACAATAGAGTCGACATCGGGTTTGTCGAATCGTCCCAAGAACTGACGTGCGTAAGAAGATAGACTTTCAACGTAACGCCTTTGTCCTTCCGCGAATAGCGTGTTAAACGCCAAACTACTTTTTCCCGAACCACTCAGTCCTGTTAGCACAACGAGTTTATTTCTAGGAATAGAAACAGAAATATTTTTCAAGTTGTGCACGCGTGCACCTTTAATAATGATATGGGTCTTGTAACTCTCGTTCTTCACGGCTTTCATGTTGAAGTGTCAAAGGTATTACCTCTTCAATCAGATTATTGTTCATTGGTAGGAAAGAAAAAAAAGTAAAAAATTATTTGCTATTTGTAAAAACAATTACTATATTCGTTTTCAAGATGTCAACAGAAAGACATTCAAATAAATAAATTCTCATCAAGCGCCTATAGAATATAACACTACTTTTTTTCAGTTCTAAATTAAGTTGAACCATTAAAAAAAGGAGGCCGTTATGCGCTTATCACTCGAATCAGATCGCCAATTGGTAACCTTGTATATGCAAGGAAACGAACCCGCATTTCGTGAGTTAATGACTCGCTACAAGTCAAAGGTGTTCGGAAAGATTTACATGTTCGTTCGCGATCGCGAATTAGCAAACGATTTATTCCAAGACACCTTCTTAAAAGCTGTGCAAGCATTAAAAGACGGACAGTACAACGAAGAAGGTAAATTTTCTGCATGGATCATGCGCATTGCACACAACTTGTGCATAGACCATTTCCGCAACAACAAGAAAATGCCTATTCAACGCGCTACCGATAAGTACGATCCACTTGATTTCGTTCAAGAGACTTCGAAGAACGTAGAGAAGCAGGTTATTCAAAAAGAAGTAACCAAAGAAGTTCGCCAATTAATAGGCATGCTTCCATCGGAGCAACGTGAAATTGTAATGATGCGTATTGTTTACGACATGAGCTTCAAGGAGATTGCAGATCACTTGGAAATAAGTATCAATACGGCTTTGGGAAGAATGCGCTACGCGTTAATTAACCTTCGCAAGCACATTGAAAAGCACAACATAAAGCTGGTAATCTAAAAAAGATTGTCTCGAGGGCAATATCGAAAGATAAGGTTGCGTTAATCCTAAAAATTAAACGCGCCTATGCAAGACTTTACCCTTCAAGATTTAGTGGCTTTCATGGAGTCGGAAGAAATTATTCTTTCAGCATACGAACAGCTGCAACCGGTTACCAAAAATTATATTTGGAACTAATGAAAAGCCACTCTTAGGAGTGGCTTTTTTCTTGTTTACTTTTGCCCCATGAAAGTGCAACGCCTCTTATTCATTCTCTTCATTAGCGCTGCTTTTCTGAACGCCTGTTCAACAGGAAACCCTTCGGGCGATGTGACCGTTATTTTTCAACCCAAATACGCCAAGGGTTTTCGTGTTGTGAAAAGTGGAAACGACACGCTTATTCAGTTTCTTTCTCATTCTGATTCTCCTTCCGTTTCACATTCTGTTTCTCTTTCTGAAATTCATCCCGAAAGAATTGCCCTTCTCAGTACCACCCATTCCTATTTCATAAATGCCTTAGATGGAATGAAAAACGTATGCGGAGTTACATACGCCGACCGCATTCAGCTGGCGAATTTGCAAGAACAAATTCAAAATGGAAGAACACAGAATTTGACAAAAAACGGAGATATCAATCAGGAAGATTTACTTATGTTGAATCCAACCGTGCTCTTCAGCGTTCCCTTCGAACCCACCGACTACCGTTCGAAATTACCCAGTTGCGTCGTTATCCCAACATCTGAATATCTGGAAGAGCATCCGCTTGGAAAGGCTGAATGGCTCTGTGTTTTTGGGTATGTCCTTCGGAAAGATGTATTAGCGAGAGAGCTTTTTTTAGAAATTGAAAGGGAATACCTAGATTCTACGAAAGATGTTTCACAAGATTCTACGAAAGATGCTTCGCAAGGAAGGAGGAGGAAAGTTTTTTTTGCGACGAACAACGGCAGCGACTGGACCGTAGCGAATAACCAATCGTATTGGGCGATTTTACTGAGAGATGCAGGTGCGGAATATTTGGGTGCTACAGAGGGAAAAGGGAATTTGAACTTCGACAAAGAACGCATGTTGTTCGCGTTGAATGAAGCCGATGCGTATGGCGAGTTGGTGTATTTTCCGAATACATCCAACGTTTCACTGTCAAAACTTCATCCGGAATTTATTCAAACCGTTCCCTTTCAACATAAAAATATATTCATTTGCAATGCCGCGAACAACGGCTTCTTTGACAAGGCACTGCTAGAACCACATCTTTTACTTCAAGAGTTGAAGCAGGTCTTGGCCGATTCAACATTTTCAGGATACTATTTTCAACACACACAATAGAACACGCAATACTTAACTTTGTCGCATGGACTCGAAAGAATTGGAATTCAACAAGAACGAAGATAAAATGCTTCAACGCATAGCAGAACTTCAACGTAGATTGAAAAAAATCTACGAAGGTGGAGGAAAGAAACGCATCGAGAAAGAACACGAAAAAGGAAAGATGACCGCTCGCGAGCGTATTGATTATCTGTTAGACAAAGACACGGAGCACATTGAAATCGGGGCCTTCGCCGGAGATGGGATGTACGCTGAACACGGCGGATGTCCAGCAGGTGGAGTAGTTGTAGTTATGGGATATGTGTCGAAAAAGCTTTGCTTGGTTGTCGCGAACGACGCTACAGTCAAGGCGGGCGCGTGGTTCCCGATAACTGGAAAGAAGAATCTTCGTGCGCAAGAGATTGCCATGGAGAATCACATTCCCATTATTTATTTGGTCGACAGTGCCGGCGTGTACTTGCCATTGCAAGATGAGATCTTCCCCGACAAAGAACACTTCGGAAGAATATTCAGAAACAATGCGCGCATGAGCAGCATGGGCATTCCGCAATACGCTGCCGTAATGGGAAGCTGTGTGGCCGGTGGTGCGTACTTGCCCATCATGAGTGACGAAGCGTTGATTGTTGACAAGACAGGAAGCATCTTCCTTGCAGGCTCATATTTGGTGAAAGCCGCTATTGGCGAGGAA
>Ga0208597_1000778_pt1 | contig 12466 bp, 11 predicted proteins | sample LakMenEpi05May12_FD_150673 | JGI IMG/M metagenome (GOLD analysis project Ga0208597, IMG submission 150673) | Freshwater microbial communities from Lake Mendota, WI - 05MAY2012 deep hole epilimnion (SPAdes) | ecosystem: Environmental > Aquatic > Freshwater > Lake > Epilimnion/Euphotic zone ...
AAACCAGTTTTCGAATGCTTGCGAGTGTGTTGCTCCTAATTGCCCAGCTGAAGCTGTTGGTCCACGAAAAACCATTGGCATTGGAAATTGTCCAGCAGACATTTGACGCATTTTGGCAGCGTTATTAATAATTTGGTCAATTCCAACTAAAGAAAAGTTAAATGTCATGTATTCTACAATAGGACGGCAACCATTCATAGCTGAACCAACTGCTATTCCTGCAAAACCTAATTCAGCAATAGGGGTATCAATAACTCTTTTTGGCCCGAACTCATCTAACATTCCTTTTGATGCTTTGTAAGCGCCGTTGTACTCGGCTACTTCTTCACCCATTAAATATACCGATTCGTCGCGACGCATTTCTTCACTCATTGCTTCGGCAATCGCTTCTCTAAATTGTATAGTTCTCATATATAAATTACTTTGTATCTATTTTGGAGAGCAAAAGTAAAAATTAAAAATGATAAATGTATTTTATTCCTCAGATTTTATGTTTTGTTTTTAACGAAAACGTTGTAACCTTTATCAGTTTACCTATTTTATCAATAGTTATTTATAAAGTATTCAAAACCTTCTGAATAAACAAAATCAAATATTTGTCCATTTGAAAGTTGAATATTATAATGCAAAGTATTATTAGGTTATAAGCCTGATGAAGCAAATAGTGCGCAACAAAGCCTGAATGTGAGAATCAGAATACCTACTATTATTTGGATCTATTGACATTTTAAATTGGTTAAAGAACTGATTATTTTGCGGTTTATTATCATCAAAGAAAAAACAAATAAATAATTTAGTGAACTCATATTTTTTTTGTTAAAGTGTAAACATAAATACTTTTTAGCAAAAGAGATTAATCATGTATAATCAAAATTAGTACGAAATCGATATATTAGCAAAAAAAATATTATGCGCGCATACAAATAATAGAAATATATTTTATACTTTTACACTCAGAAAAATTAAATTATAAAATATAATGAAAATATTAGTTTGCATCAGTCATGTACCTGATACTACTTCAAAAATTAACTTCATTAATGGCGATTCTGAATTCGATACTAATGGAGTTCAGTATGTTATCAATCCAAATGATGAATTTGGATTAACGAGAGCCATTTGGTTTCAAGAACAACAAGCCGCTAATGTAACTGTTGTTAATGTTGGTGGACCAGATACAGAACCAACTTTAAGAAAAGCATTAGCTATTGGCGCGAACGAAGCCATTCGTGTAAACGCAACTCCAACCGATGGATTCTTCGTTGCAAAACAATTAGCAGAAGTTGTAAAATCTGGCGGTTATGATTTAGTAATCTGCGGAAAAGAATCATTAGATTATAATGGCGGAATGGTTCCAGGTATGTTGGCAGGTTTATTGGGGTATAACTTTGTAAATTCAGCTGTTGAAATGACTGTTGATGGAAGTTCTGCTAAAGTAGGAAGAGAAATTGATGGTGGAAAAGAAATTGTTTTGGCATCGTTACCATTAATTGTAGGTGGACAAAAAGGATTGGTTGAAGAAAAAGACCTACGTATTCCAAATATGAGAGGAATTATGACAGCAAGAACTAAAGTTTTAACTGTACTTGAACCAGTTACCGCAAACACCAACACTAAAGCTGTGAAATTTGAAAAACCCGCTCCAAAATCGGCAGTAAAATTATTTGCATCAGATGATTTAGACGGATTAGTTAGCGCATTACATAACGAAGCAAAAGTAATTTAGTGTTCAGTTTACAGTGTTCATTATCAGAACTAAACTTTTAAACTTTTTTAAACTCTTAAACTAAAAAAAATGTCAATATTACTATATGCAGAATCACAAGATGGTAAATTCAAAAAAGTTGCTTTTGAATTAGCGTCTTATGCAAAAAAAGTTGCCGAATCTCTTGGCACAACTGTAACAGCAGTAACTATAAATGCAGGAAATGTTTCCGAATTATCTAAATATGGTGTAGATAAAGTATTAAAAGTTTCTAACGATAAGTTAGCTAACTTTAATGCAAAAGCTTATGCCGACGCTGTAAAACAAGCTGGGCAAAAAGAAGGCGCAAAAGTAATCGTTCTTTCATCAACAACAGATAGTCTATACCTTGCTCCTCTTCTATCTGTTGGATTAGAAGCAGGTTTTGCATCAAATGTTGTTGGATTACCAATATCAACTTCACCATTTCAAGTAAAAAGAACTGCTTTTTCTAACAAAGCATTCAACGTTACAGAAATTTCAACAGATGTAAAAGTGTTATCTATCAGCAAAAACTCTTTTGGTTTAGTTGAAACATCTTCATCATTGTCTGAAGAAGATTTTGCTCCTACATTAAACGATGCCGATTTTTCTATAAAAGTAGAATCTGTAGAAAAAACAACTGGAAAAGTAACCATCGCCGATGCTGATATTGTAGTATCTGGCGGACGTGGATTGAAAGGTCCTGAAAACTGGGGGATGCTAGAAGAATTAGCATCCGTTCTTGGTGCTGCGACTGCTTGTTCTAAACCAGTTTCTGATATTGGATGGCGTCCTCACAGTGAACACGTTGGTCAAACAGGAAAACCAGTGGCAAGTAATTTATACATTGCTGTTGGAATTTCGGGTGCCATTCAACACATTGCTGGAATCAACTCTTCTAAAGTAAAAGTGGTTATCAATACAGATGCTGAAGCGCCATTTTTCAAAGTAGCTGACTACGGAATTGTTGGTGATGCTCTGGAAATTTTACCAAGATTGACAGCAAAACTTAAAGAATTTAAAGCAAACAACTAGAAAGTAAAGTTCTAAAAAAAGTAATTTACAAAATTGGAATAAAAATAAAACGAAACAAAATTCCCATAAGCTATCCGAATTAATTTTTGGGTAGCTTACTTTTTTTATTTTAAGAAGCGAAAGTTTTTTGTTACTTTGCAATCCTTATTCCTGCTATTCGTTGCAATCTTTCTTTTTTAAATAAAAAAAGAAAGGATTTCCTCTACTATCAGGGCTAAACGACAAACTGCATTGAATAGAAATCAGTTTTCAAAAGAAAATATATCAACAAAAACTTTGCGACTTTGCGTCTTTGCGAGAAACAAAATTAATTATGAGTTTAGTAAAACTAACAATAAAAGGAATTTCTTATAGTCAAACACAAAATGGTGCTTATGCCTTAATTTTGAACGAAGTTGACGGCGAACGAAAACTACCAATAGTAATTGGCGCTTTCGAGGCTCAATCTATCGCAATAGCATTAGAAAAAGAAATCAAACCACCACGTCCGCTAACACATGATTTGTTCAAAAGCTTTGCAGACCGTTTTGATATTATGGTAAAACAAGTTATCATTCACAAACTAGTTGACGGCGTTTTCTACTCAAGTATTATTTGCGAAAGAGATAAAATTGAAGAAATTATTGACGCTAGAACATCCGATGCCATTGCATTAGCATTACGTTTCTCTGCACCAATTTTTACCTATAAAAACATTTTAGATAAAGCAGGAATTTATTTAAATGCCAATCCTTCAGAGTTAGAAGGACAAAATATAGAAACTGAAGGTGTTTTATCAACACCAGAAACGTTTGGACTAGATACCGATGAAGGCAAAACGAATGCTGGATATTTAAAATTTAGCCTAACAGAATTACACGATTTATTAGAAGGCGCAGTTCAGGATGAAGATTATGAAAAAGCAGCCAAAATAAGAGACGAGATTTCCAAAAGAGAATCTTAGTTAAATTTATAGTATCCAGTTACCCCTAACCTTTAAACTCTTAAACATTTAAACTCTTAAATCTTTTTCAATGAAACAATACCACGATTTAGTAAAGCACGTTTTAGAAAATGGAACTCAAAAAGGTGATCGCACAGGAACAGGAACCAAAAGTGTTTTTGGCTACCAAATGCGTTTTGACTTAGCTGAAGGCTTTCCAATGGTTACTACTAAGAAACTACATCTAAAATCAATAATTTACGAATTGCTTTGGTTCTTAAAAGGTGATAGTAATATTGGTTATCTAAAAGAAAATGGCGTTAATATTTGGAACGAATGGGCTGATGAAAAAGGCGACTTAGGACCCGTTTACGGTCACCAATGGCGTAATTGGAACAGTGAAGAAATTGATCAAATAACTGAATTAATCGATACTCTAAAAACCAATCCAAACAGCAGAAGAATGTTGGTTTCTGCCTGGAATCCTTCTGTTTTACCAGATACTTCTATATCATTTTCAGAAAATGTTGCCAACGGAAAAGCTGCTTTGCCACCGTGTCATGCCTTCTTCCAATTTTATGTAGCCGACGGAAAATTGTCTTGTCAATTGTATCAAAGAAGTGCCGATATATTTTTGGGAGTTCCTTTCAACATTGCTTCGTATGCTCTATTTACTATGATGATTGCTCAAGTTTGTGGTTTGCAAGCAGGCGAATTCATTCATACTTTTGGTGATGCTCACATATATAATAATCATTTTGAACAACTAGAGTTACAGCTATCGCGCGATCTGAAGCCACTTCCAAAAATGACATTGAATCCAAACGTAAAAAATATTTTTGATTTTACATTTGAAGATTTTACCCTAGAAGGCTATGAACCTCATCCACATATAAAAGGAATAGTTGCAGTTTAGAAAAAATGCTTATATTTGATAAAAATTGTTTTGCATCTATTTCCCAAATTAATGAAAAAACTATTACTACTATTATTATTTTCTAGTAACTATATACATAGTCAAGTACTTACTTTTGAAACATTAGAGAAAGTTTCTGGTAAATATTATACTGATATTCAAGCCTCTTTGCTCATTAACCAATTTGAGCTACTTTCTATTGATAATGCATCTAAAAAATTGACTTATCAATATATACCTAAAGATAATTCTGACATAGGAAACAAGTTTTGTTATATTTGGAGAAATGACGATGATAAAGCAGAAACTATAACTTATTTCACCACTAACCTAAAAGAATTCATAAATTGGAAAAAAGCATTACTTATCAAAAACTACAAATCTAAACCTTTAGTTAAAGAAGGTAGTGATACCAAAGAATGGTTTTACACCAAAAATATTTTAGTGAAAATTTTGCACAAACAGCTTCCTGCAACAAATGGAAATACAATTGACGCTTATTTAATAACTTTTATCAAAAAAAAATAATTTACTTTTAATAAAATGATTATTTTTTTTACAAAATTAAAACAGAATTTTCTTACTTTAAAAAATCATACCATCTATATTAATCACCTTTTAGGTCGTTTGCAAAATTCCTATCAACTAAGTCATATAATTTCATAAGAAGTATCTTTTGTTAATTCAAAAACACCTTTAAAAGTTCCATTTTTTAGTTGTCAAAACTCGCCTTCTTTTGGATTCCAATTATTAAAATCTCCTACTACTGATGTCACTTTTGCTTCTTACCTACAACAGGAAAAGTTACTTTACAAACTGGTTTTATTTTTTCTTATTAATTGCTTTTTAATTTGCATAACTGTTTCATTTTAAAAATTATACGAAAAAATAAACAAATAGCAACACACAAAAAAATCGCAAGTACGAACTAGAAGAACTACAAAAAATTGCTTTATTGATATTTAAATAATTGGTGTTAAAAGAGAAAATTGAGCATTCAAAATTCGTAAAAACGTTTAATTACTTTAAAAAACCAAAATATGAATTATGAAAATATTAAAATAAATCATATCTTTATGGTCAAATAAACAGCTAATGGAAACTTCGCAACATGAACAATATGAATATGCAAGAAGAAGAATACGTCAAAAAAAGAGATTGTATTTTCACTTTGTGCTTCTCAGTTTAGGTAGTCTTTTACTATTTATTTTTAATAAACTTTTGCATTTTGGCGAACCTAAGGAATGGTATCTTTGGGTTATAACATTATGGGTTTTCTTTTTTGTACTTCATTTTATAAAAGTATTTATAACCGATAGTTTTATGAATAAAAATTGGGAACGAACACAAATTGACAAACTAATTGAACAACAAAAAAGAAGAATAGAGCAACTTCATAAAAATATTGACTCTGATCTTGACCATAAAAAATCCTAAATGATACTATTAATAGCTGCTGTGGGCAAAAATGATGAACTTGGCAAAGAGAATCGGTTGATATGGCATTTACCAGATGATTTCAAAAGATTCAAACAACTTACGACTGGACATCATATTATTTTGGGCAGAAAAACATTTGAAAGTTTTCCAAAACCGTTACTCAACAGAACGCATGTCATTATAACGCGTCAAAAAGATTATTTAAAAAATAGTCCGTATGACAATTGTATTGTTGTAAATTCAATTCTGGATGCTTTAAAAATTGTACCAAAAGACGAAGCTACTTATATTATTGGCGGCGCCGAAATTTACAAACAATCAATCGAATTAGCCGATGTTATTGAACTTACTCGTGTTCACAACTCTTTTGAAGCTGATACTTTTTTTCCTGAAATCGATTTGAATAAATGGGAATTGAATTTTGAAGAATTTCATGCAAAAGATGAAAAACATTTATATGATTTTACTTTTCAAACTTTTGTTAGAAAAAGCTAAAAACTGTAGTCAAAAATCGATTTATCAAAAAATCTAAATTACATTTGCATAAATTTTTTTGAAATGTCACAAACGGTAAAGCCTTATAAAAATTCTGAACTTGGAAAAAAAGAACAAGTTACTCAAATGTTTGACACCATTTCTGGAAATTATGACGGACTGAACCGTATAATTTCTTTTGGAATAGATATTAAATGGAGAAAAAAGGTTTTAAAATTAGTTACTGCAAAAAACCCAAAAACTATTCTTGATATTGCCACTGGAACGGGCGATTTAGCCATTTTGATGTCGGAAACCAATGCCGAAAAAATTGTTGGCTTAGACTTATCTGTTGGAATGTTAGAAGTTGGAAAAACGAAAATAGCGGCAAAAAAATTATCTAACAAAATAGAAATGGTTGTTGGAGATTCTGAAAATCTTCCTTTTAATGACAATTCTTTTGATGCTATTACGGTTGCTTTTGGCATTAGAAACTTTGAAACACTTGATAAAGGTTTGGCAGAAATCTACCGTGTTTTAAAACCAAATGGCATTTTTGTGATTCTTGAAACTTCAAATCCAACCAAAACACCTTATAAACAAGGTTATACCTTTTATACCAAAAATATTTTACCTATTATTGGCAAACTTTTCTCGAAAGACAATGTTGCTTATGGTTATTTATCAGAATCGGCGTCTGTTTTTCCTTTTGGAGAAGCTTTAAACAATATTTTGAAAAAAATTGGGTTTATAGATGTAGTAGCAATACCACAAACATTTGGTGTTGCCACTATTTATTCAGCTACAAAAAAATAAAATGAAAAATATTTTTGCACTTATATTACTAACTTCTGTATTGCATATTCAGGCACAATTCAAAAACAGAATGTTTGCTAAAGACCCAATTATCAATCTAGAGAATTGGGATAAATCGCGTTTAACTTGGGGTTATTTCCTTGGTTTTAATTCGTATGATTTTAAGTTTGATTACAAAGAAGATACGCCAGATATTTTGGTTGATAAAACTACTGGTTTTAATGTTGGGCTAGTTGGTGATCTTCGCCTTCATGAACATTTCAATTTGCGTTTTGAACCCGGTTTGTATTATACACAACGCCTTTTGAATTATACCAATCCTGAATTAACAAAACCGCTTGACAAAAGAAGAGAAGTAAATTCAACATATATCCATCTTCCATTGTTGCTGAAAATTTCATCCAAACGAACAGGAAATATAAAACCCTATTTAGTAGGTGGCGTTTCAACCGATTTGAATCTTGCGAGTAATTCACAATCAAAAGATGACAATGAAGAGAAACGTTTTAGAATGTTAAAATGGACCAACAATTATGAATTGGGATTTGGTATAGATTTTTACACCCCTTACTTTAAATTTTCTCCATCAATAAGAGGTGTTTTTGGACTTAAAGACGAATTAATTAGAGATAATAATCCCGAAAGTCCGTGGACAGGAAATGTTGAAGCAATGAGATCAAGAGCTGTTTTTATCAACTTTACTTTTCAATAATCAACGCTTAAATTCGCTTAGTATTATTGCGGTTGCAGTTGCAACATTTAGACTTTCAGTTTGTTGCAAATCTCCAAATCTTGGTATTGCAAGTCTGTTTTTGATACTGTTTTCTATATCTTTTGAAATACCATTGGCCTCATTTCCCATCACAATAATTCCTTCTTTTGGAAGTTGCTCTTTGTAAATATTTTTACCATCCATAAAAGTTCCAAAAACCGGTAATTTTGTGTTTTTAATTAATTCATTCAAATCTAAATAAGTCACATCAACTCTTGCTATTGAACCCATCGTTGCCATAACAACTTTAGGATTATACAAGTCAACTGTTTCTTTAGAGCAAACTAATTGTTCAATACCAAACCAATCACATAATCTCAAAATTGTCCCTAAATTTCCCGGATCTCTAATATCATCAAGAGCTAGCAGCAATCCTTTTTCTTGCACTTTTTTGGTTTCAGGAATTTTAAAAAGTGCTAAACAAGTATTGGGCGTACTCAAGGCACTAATTTTTTTCAATTCAATATCTGTAATTAAAGTTTGTTTTGAAGAAGGGATTTCAGCAAAAATAATTTCTGTAGTAAATAAATGTTCTAATTCAAAATTGGAAAATAGGAGTTCTTGAACTACTTTTATACCTTCAGCAAAAAACAATTTGTGAACTTGTCGTTGTTTTTTTTGCTGTAAACTCGATATTAACTTTATTTGGTTTTTACTAACCATAGAAATAATGTACTTTTGAATTAAATTAAAGAATACCCTTGAAAAATCATTTTACAAAAATATCATTATTTATTCTAATTGTAGTAGTATTTGTCGCTTGTAATTCGACTAGGAAAGTTCCTGTTGGTAAAAGGTTCCTTGCTAAAAACGAAATTTTAATAAACGGGAAGAAAGAAAGCAGTGAAGAATTGACAAATTTATTGGTTCAAAAACCTAATACATCTATTCTTGGTTATCGTCTTCGATTAAATTTATACAACCTTGCCAACATTCATCACGATTCAACATTTAGAACAAAACATATAGATAATCCAGATAAATACAGAAGATTATCAAAGTGGTTATCTGAAAAACAAGTTCACAGATTAGGTAAATCTTTTTGGTATGCAGGCATTCATGAGTTTCTTAAAAAAACAGGTGAACCACCAGTTATTATTGACAGTTTGAGTGCAAGCAAATCAACCAAAAGATTAAATGCATATTATTACAACAAAGGTTTTTTTAATACTAAAACAATTTTTTCTATTGATAGCATTAGTTTAAAAAAAGGGAAAATAAATTATACTATTACAACTGGTCAGGCTTTCATGGTTGATAGTATTAAAACTACAATAAAATCACCGGTTTTAGATTCATTGTATCAAGTCACTAAAAACCAGTCCAACTTAAAAACCAATAAACAATATCTTACCGAAGATTTTGAAAATGAAAGAGGAAGATTGACCACTTATTATAGAAATAATGGCGCTTATCTTTTTCAACAAAACTATATAAATTTTGATATAGACACATTGGTTTCAAGCAAGAAAGCAAATGTGGAAATGAAAATTGGCGATTATTCTTATAGAGTAAATGACTCAACCAAAACCGAACCTTTCAAAATATACAAAATTAGTGATGTAAACATTGTAACCGATTATTCTTCAGCTAATAAAAACTCAAAATTTACAGATAGTATAACTTATAAAAAATTCAATTTATATAGTTTCAAAAAATTAAGATACCGCCCAAAAGCTATAACAGACGCCATTTTCATAAACAAAGAAGGTTATTTTTCTGATACTCGAACTAACTTAACTTCTCGCTATCTGAATAATCTTAAAATATTTAATTATCCAACAATAAACTATCAAATTGACCCAAGAGATTCTTTAGGCAGGTCGCTAATTGCTACTATTTATTTAACCCCAAAAAAGAAATATAATTTTGCAACCAATCTAGATGCATCTGTTTCAAATATTCAAAGACCAGGTATTACTTTTTCACCATCATTATTGATTAGAAATGTCTTTAATGGTGCCGAAACATTTGAAGCTTCTTTACGCTATAACATTGGTTCTTCAAAAGAATCTGCCAATCCAAATAATGTTTTTTTCAATGTTTTGGAATATGGACTTGATACCAAATTACATTTTCCAAGAATTCTCATGTTTTTCAATACTGAGAAAATTATTCCTAAACGAATGATTCCATCCACAACTTTTTCGGTTGGTTTATCAAAACAGGAAAACATTGGTCTAGATAAAGAAAGTTTTTCTTCGACATTTGCTTTCAATTGGACTCCAAGAGCAAATACAACAGCCCAATTTGAACTATTTAACATTCAGTTTGTTAATAATTTGAATGTTGAAAATTATTTTAATATATATCAATCATCCTATAACACACTTAATAACTTAGCCACAAAATACCAAGCAAATACTAGTTATTTTAACCCAAATGGACAATTAATTATTGAAGATGGAATTACAGGATTTTTAAATGATGTAATAACCAATAACCTCCCATCTCAAATAACTTCTGAAGATTTTAAATCTGTTGTAAGTGTTTTAGAAAGAGCAAATAGACTTACTGAAAACAATTTGATTTTTGCTACTAGCTATCAATTTTCGCAAACCACAAAAAAAGATTTAAAAGATGAAACCTTTCATGTCTTTAAAACCAAATTTGAATCAGCAGGAAATTTTTTATCCCTACTTGCAAATGCATCCAAAAAATTAGAAAGTCAAGATGGAAGTAACACGTTTTTAGACGTTGAATATTCGCAATATTTCAAAACAGAATTGGAATATATTAAACATTGGGATTTAAGTTTAAAAAAGGTATTTGCATTTAGGAGTTTTATTGGAATTGCCGTCCCTTATGGAAATTCAAATAGTGTTCCTTTTTCTCGAAGTTATTTTGCTGGTGGCGCCAATGATATTAGAGCTTGGCAACCCTATAGTCTTGGACCTGGAAAAAGTGGTGGTTTTTTTGATTTTAACGAAGCTAATTTAAAAATGACATTTAGTGCAGAATTTCGTTTTAACATTTTTAGTCAACTGAATGCTGCTTTATTTGCCGATGCAGGAAATATTTGGAATGTGTTTGATAATGTAAAAGATGAAATTTATACTTTTAATGGGATAAAATCGATGCAAGATTTTGCATTAGGAACCGGCTTGGGGCTTAGATATGATTTCAATTATTTTGTTTTCAGGGTAGATTTAGGGTTTAAAACTTATAATCCGGCAAAACTGGAAAGTGAAAAATGGTTTAGAGAATTGAATTTTTCAAAATCAGTATTAAATATTGGAATAAATTACCCATTCTAATTTTAGAAATTATTATTTTTGTGGGCTTAACTTAAAAAAAACAATATAATGTCACATAATATCAAACCTGGAGTTGCAACTGGAGATGAAGTTCAAGCAATTTTTGCTTATGCAAAAGAAAAAGGATTTGCTTTACCAGCCGTAAATGTAACAGGTTCAAGCACCATTAATGGTGTTTTAGAAACAGCTGCCAAATTAAACGCACCGGTTATCATTCAATTTTCTAATGGTGGCGCTCAGTTTAATGCTGGAAAAGGTCTTTCTAATACCGGTGAAAAATCGGCTATTGCTGGTGGTATTGCGGGCGCAAAACATATACACACACTTGCCGAAGCATACGGAGCAACTGTTATCTTGCATACCGATCATTGTGCCAAAAAATTATTACCTTGGATAGATGGTTTGTTAGATGCTTCTGAAAAACATTTCGCTGAAACGGGTAAACCATTGTTCTCTTCTCACATGATAGATTTATCTGAAGAACCGATTGAAGAAAATATCGAAATTTGCAAAGTTTATTTAGAAAGAATGAGCAAAATGGGAATGACATTAGAAATAGAACTTGGAATAACTGGTGGCGAAGAAGATGGTGTTGATAATTCTGACGTTGATAGTTCAAAATTATATACACAACCTGAAGAAGTATCTTATGCTTATGAAGAATTGATGAAAGTAAGTCCAAGATTTACTATCGCAGCGTCTTTTGGAAATGTTCACGGAGTTTACAAACCAGGAAACGTAAAATTAACCCCAAAAATTTTAAGAAATTCTCAAGAATACGTTCAAAATAAATTTAACACAGTTACAAACCCTGTAGATTTTGTTTTCCACGGTGGTTCTGGATCTACTCTTGAAGAAATTAGAGAAGCTATCTCTTATGGCGTTATCAAAATGAACATTGATACCGATTTACAATTTGCCTTTACAGAAGGAATTCGTGATTATATGGTTTCTAAAATTGATTATTTAAGAACACAAATCGGAAGTCCAGAAGGTGCAGATTCACCAAACAAAAAACACTACGACCCAAGAAAATGGGTTCGTGAAGGCGAAGTTACTTTCAACACAAGATTGGAACAAGCATTTGCTGATTTAAACAACATTAATA
>Ga0208597_1000781_pt1 | contig 12458 bp, 10 predicted proteins | sample LakMenEpi05May12_FD_150673 | JGI IMG/M metagenome (GOLD analysis project Ga0208597, IMG submission 150673) | Freshwater microbial communities from Lake Mendota, WI - 05MAY2012 deep hole epilimnion (SPAdes) | ecosystem: Environmental > Aquatic > Freshwater > Lake > Epilimnion/Euphotic zone ...
CCGCATTGTTGCATTTCCTCCAAAATAGTATTCGTAAGTGTAAGTGCTTCCAATTGGTGCTGCGCATAAAAACTTTCTTCAACGTTATGTCCCCAAACCCTTTCACCACTATGCTGCTCGGTACCGCCAACAATACGAAGGATGGTAGATTTACCTTTACCATTCGCTCCAATAAGAGCGATTTTGTCACCACGTTCAATTTCGGCGGTGGTATTTTTTACAATGGTTAAATCGCCAAATTGCTTGGTAATATTTTTTAAATCTACAAGTACTTTACCAGGTACTTTATCGAGTTGAAAATTAATGCGTAAATCGGGACGCTCTAATTGAACATCATCAATCTTATCAATTTTATCAAGCCTTTTTTGAATACTCTGGGCTTGTGCTGCTTTACTCGCTTTTGCTTTAAAGCGTTCAATAAACCTTTCTTGCTGACGAATATAATCTTGTTGATTTTCAAAAGCTTTTTGTTGCATTTCTATACGCAACGCTTTTTCAGTTTCATAATAATTATAATCACCACTATAAATATGCAATGACTGTTGGTAAACTTCTACAATCTTATTTACCATTCGGTTTAAGAAAAACTTATCGTGGCTCACGATAACTACACTTCCTTGGTAATGCAATAAATATTTTTCTAACCACTCGATAGACGGTAAGTCAAGGTGGTTGGTAGGTTCATCCAGTAAGAGTACATCGGGCTGTTGCAAAATCATTTTAGCAAGCAGCACACGCATACGCCAACCACCACTAAATTCTTTGTAGGGTCTTTTTAAATCTTGACTACTAAAACCAAGTCCATGTAATACTTCTTCCGCTTTGTGCTGAACGTTATAACCATCTAATACATCTAATTCATGAAGTGCATCTGTGTATTTTATGAGTAGGTCATTATTATCTGAATCATTTTCGAGTGCAATACCAAGTGCCTCAATTTCTTTTTCGAGCGCCCTAACGCGTTCAAATGCCCCGAGTGCAACTTCTGTAATGGTTTCGCTGGTATCAAAACTCAATAAATCTTGGTGTAAATAGCCAATGGTGGTATCCCTACTTTTTTCAACGGTTCCTTTAGAAGGGGTGTATTCACCAACCAATACTTTTAATAGGGTAGACTTTCCTGTTCCATTATATCCAATAAGACCAATACGATCTCCGGGTTGAATATGCCATGTTGCTTCTTCTACAATAACCCTAGCACCAAATTCGAACGTTACATTTTGTAAACCAATAAGCATATCAAGATTGTATTTGTGGCCGCAAAGGTAACCCCAAATTTTATAACCTAAACCTACTTATTGGGTTTGTAATCAATAATTATTTTGGCGTTCTTTATTTCGTCGGAAGTTAAAAATATCTCCTGCCTTTTTTTGCCAATGGTAACTACCATAATGGCAGTATTAGGGGGTATTTCACCTAGGTTTTCAGCAACCAATATTAACTCGTGTGATACAGCCGTATTTCCGCAATTAAAGGAATAGGTGAGTGGTTGATAATTGAGTTTGCCTTTTTTAATAACCTGCTCATTATTATGGTATAAACTAATGGTATCATTATCAATGGTTCCATTGTCAAATAATTCCACTTTAATTTCAGGTTCAGAAGAAATAATGCGCTTAATTAAAAAGTTATCTCTTTGGGTAAGTACTTTAGGCGGAACACTAGATACGATAGCCTTTTTTATATCGGTTGCTGATGGTTTATCATTACTAGATACCTTTTCTGTGTCAGTAACTTTGTAATGATTAACGATGTCAGCTTCAGGATTAGAAGGCTTAGCATTTGGCTTTTGCTGGGTAATTGGAGTCTGTGGTTTAGGATGCGCTAAAAAATCTTCTAATTCAAAATCACTTTTCAAAACACGCTCTAAATAAACCTTTCCACTTCCACAATCTTTTTTATTTTTTGCATTGGTAGAAATAAATGTACCCTGTAAGACTTCAAGTTTTCCAATTTTTACATAGTCTAAATAACAGGTCATTAAACAGGGCTCGCTATTACTTCCAATTTTTAATTCCACGAGTTTAAGTTCCTTTAAGATTAAGTTTTTGCTACTTGCTGTATAAATCCCTTGCATGGTAGATTTTCCGTAAAACACGGTAGACTTATAAGAATAGGTAACACCCTTAACACTATTATCTGTTTGCTGGTCAATTTGAACCTCGTATTTATACATTTCTTCCCCAATATCGTCCCTAAAAATACCAGCAGCGGCACTAAAGTAACCACGCCAAATACCCGTAAGTTTTTGGGCCTCAAGGGTAGACATGAAAAGCAATAAAGAAAATAGGGTAAAAGTCAATCTCATTGGCGCAAATGTAAGCTCTTATAAAAGTATTAAAATCTAAAGAAGCGTTAAAACGAAAAACTCACCGCTTTCCTTTATTTTTGCAGAAGTAACCCATTAGGGGTTAAACAGTTAAGTTAGACCTATGATAAATATAAAATTTCCAGATGGTGCCGTTAGGCAATATGAAGCAGGTATTTCTGCTGATGGGATCGCTAAATCTATTAGTGAAGGACTTGCCAGAAAAGTTTTGGCGGCCTCGGTAAATGGAGAAGTTTGGGATAGCACAAGACCTATTTTAACCGACGCTTCTTTGCAATTATTAACTTGGGATGATGATGCAGGAAAAAATACTTTTTGGCATTCATCGGCCCACCTCATGGCAGAAGCTGTAGAGGCACTATATCCAGGTGTGAAATTTTGGGTAGGGCCAGCACTAGATAAAGGATTTTACTACGATATCGATTTAGGTGATCGTCATTTAACAGAAGATGATTTAATTGCGATCGAAAGAAAAATGAATGAGCTTGCAAAAGCAGCCAATACATTTAATAGAAAAGAAATTTCTAAAGCGGATGCCATAGCTTATTTTACAGAGCGCAATGATCCGTATAAATTAGATTTATTAGAAGGATTACAAGACGGCAATATCACACTCTATTCGCAAGGTAATTTTACCGACTTATGTAGAGGGCCACATATTCCAAATACAGGTGCTATTAAAGCCATTAAACTAACCAATATTGCGGGAGCTTATTGGAAGGGTAATGAAAAAAATAAAATGCTAACACGTTTATATGGCGTGACTTTCCCGAGTCAAAAGGAATTAGATGCGTATCTTTTAATGCTTGAAGAAGCTAAAAAAAGAGACCACCGAAAACTAGGTAAAGAACTAGGCATTTTTACGATGGACGATGATGTGGGTCAGGGCCTTCCTTTGTGGTTGCCAAATGGTACCATCATTATTGAAGAGTTAGAAAAATTAGCAAAAGAAACTGAAGAAGTAGCAGGATATAAACGTGTAGTAACACCACACATTGCCAAAGAAAGTATGTACCTCACTAGTGGTCACTTACCTTACTATGCAGATAGTATGTTTCCACCAATGGAGCTAGATGGTACCAAGTATTATTTGAAAGCAATGAACTGTCCGCATCACCATAAAATATTTGATGCAGAACCAAAGAGCTATAAAGATTTACCATACCGTATTGCAGAATATGGAACCTGTTACAGATACGAACAAAGTGGTGAATTATTTGGACTCATGCGTGTACGTTGCTTACACATGAATGATGCGCATATTTATTGCAACAAAGAACAATTTGCCGCCGAATTTAGAGCCGTAAATGATATGTACACTAAGTACTTTAAAATATTTGGCATTGATAAATACGTGATGCGTTTGAGCTTACACGATCCTGCTAAACTAGGCGCTAAATATGTAAATGAACCTGAATTGTGGAAGGAAACGGAAGCGATGGTGCGTCAGGTACTCATCGAATCAGAGATCCCTTACATCGAGGTTCAGGACGAAGCTGCATTTTATGGTCCTAAAATTGATGTTCAAATTTGGAGTGCGATAGGTAGAGAATTTACTCTTGCCACCAACCAAGTAGACTTTAATTCTGGTAATAAATTCAAATTAAGCTACGTTAATCAAAACAATCAACCCGAAGTTCCACTTATTATTCACCGTGCTCCACTAGGTACGCATGAGCGTTTTATTGGATTTTTACTGGAACACTATGCGGGTAAATTTCCAGTTTGGATATCCCCTTTACAGGTAAAAATATTGCCAATTTCCGATAAGTTTATGGAATTTGCCGAATCGGTGAAACAACAGTTAAAAGCAGTAGGTGTAAGGGTTGAGATAGATGACAGATCCGAAAAAATTGGTAAAAAAATTAGAGATACCGAACTTCAGCGCGTACCTTATATGCTTGTTGTAGGGGAGAAGGAAACCCTCGAAAATAAGCTATCTGTGCGCAGGCAAGGTAAGGGTGATTTAGGCATGCAGGACACGCAGGTATTTATCGATGCAATTATTCAGGAAATTCATGAACGTAAATCCGGCGAATAGCCCAAATAGCTTTATCTTTACCCTTCAAAATATTACTAACAAAACAAGTTTTAATGGCATTACCACCAAGAGGCGGCGGAAGATTTAACCCAAGGTTCCAAAGACAACAAGAACCAGAACACCGAATTAACGACAGAATTAGAGTACCACAGGTACGTTTAGTAGGCGACAACGTAGAAGTTGGCGTTTATTCTACACAAGAAGCACTCAAAATAGCGCAAGAACAAGAATTAGACCTTGTAGAAATCTCTCCAACAGCTGATCCTCCCGTTTGTAAGGTAATAGATTATAAAAAGTTCTTATACGAAAAAAAGCGCAAAGAGAAGGAAATGAAAGCCAACTCTAAGCAGTCAGAAATTAAAGAAATTAGATTTACGCCTAGTACCGATGATCATGATTTTGACTTTAAGGCTAAACACGCCGAAAAGTTCTTAAAAGACGGTAACAAGGTAAAAGCATACGTTCAATTCAAAGGTAGAGCCATCATGTTCCAAGATAGGGGTCAATTACTCCTACTTAAGTTTGCGGAACGCCTTGCGGAGGCTGGAACCCTAGAAAGTATGCCTAAACTAGAAGGTAAGCGTATGTTTGCCATTTTTACCCCTAAAACAGGTAAAAAGAAATAGTTGCTCAAATAGGAGATTATCCATAATTTTGCATCCCAATTTCCCAAATGGCTCAACAAGTGTCTCGCCTGTGCAAGACCGCCAGTAGGGTGTAATCTTTAACTAGATTATTAACATGCCAAAGGTAAAAACAAACTCAAGCGCTAAAAAGCGTTTCAAAGTCACTGGTAGTGGTGAAGTTACTTTCCAAAAGCCGTTTAAAAGGCACATCTTAACCAAGAAATCTAAAAAACGTAAAAGAGCACTAAACAAAAAAGGTTTAGTTGGTTCTACTAACAAAGACTTCGTTCTTCGTTTATTACGCTTAAAAGGTTAATTTCTAGGTTCATTATTAGAAGTACCATTCACAAACAACATTATCAAACAGCAATTACCAATTAGGTAGGCGCTTTCAAACAAATTAATATGCCACGTTCAAAAAATGCAGTAGCATCGAGAGCTAGGAGAAAAAGAATTCTTAAGCAAGCTAAAGGGTTCTACGGTAAACGTAAAAACGTTTATACAGTAGCCAAAAATATCGTTGAAAAAGGTTTAACCTATTCTTATGTAGGTCGTAAACTTAAAAAGCGTGAATACCGTCAATTATGGATTGCACGTATCAACGCAGCGGTTAGACAAGAAGGACTTACTTACAGCCAATTTATCAATAAATTGAGCGTTAAGGGTATCGAACTTAACCGTAAAGTATTAGCAGACCTTGCTATGAATGAGCCAGCTAGCTTTAAGGCTTTAGTTGACCAAGTAAAATAAGGTAGCTTACTGTAAAAAAATAATATAAAAAACCGAGTAGTATATATACTGTTCGGTTTTTTTATTCGTTTATATAACTATTATTAGAAGTTTGTCGTTCACCCTTTTTAAAGCAACCGCGTAAATGAACAATTCTTATACCTCGCTCGTTAACCAAACATTCCACTTCCCGCAACCAGGGTTTGACCTAAATGATAATGGTTACTTACAATTCAATGATTTAGATTTAAAAAAGATCATTGAAAAGCATGGTACGCCACTAAAGTTAACTTACCTGCCTAAAATTGGCATGCAAATTAATAAGGCCAAAGACATGTTTAACGCGGCCTTTAAAAAACACAAATATGAGGGCGAATACTTTTATTGCTATTGTACCAAAAGTTCACACTTTTCATTTGTTGTAGAAGAGGCACTAAAGCACAATATTCATTTAGAAACATCTTACGCCTACGATATAGAAATTATCAATAGATTGTATCAACGTAGAAAAATTAATAAAGACACGTTCATTATTTGTAATGGCTATAAACAAAAGTCTTACACTTCACGTATTACCAAGCTTATCAATACTGGATTTAAAAATGTAATTCCAATTCTTGATAACAAAGAGGAACTGATGGCCTACAAACGTGGTGCCAAACAACCTTTTAAAGTAGGTATTAGAGTAGCCGCAGAAGAAGAACCAAACTTTCCTTTTTATACTTCAAGACTTGGTATTAGAGCTAAAGATATTTTAGAATTCTATGTAGATGAGATTGAAGGATTTGAAGATAAGTTTCATTTAAAAATGCTTCATATCTTTTTAAATAAAGGTATTAAAGATGATATTTATTACTGGTCAGAACTTAATAAAATCATTAACCTTTATTGCCAATTAAAAAAGATTTGTCCAGAGTTAGACTCCATAAATATTGGTGGCGGTTTTCCAATTAAACACTCCCTTGGATTTGAATATGACTATCAGTTCATGATCAATGAAATTGTGAGTAATATTAAAAAGGCTTGTAAAAAAGCTAAGGTACCTATGCCAAATATCTACACCGAATTTGGTAGCTACACCGTTGGTGAAAGCATGGCACATATTTATAGCGTTTTAGCTGAAAAAAATCAGAACGATAGAGAGTGCTGGTATATGATTGATTCTTCTTTCATTACAACACTTCCAGATACCTGGGGTATTGGCGAAAAGTTTTTGATGCTCCCAATTAATAAATGGGACAATGAATACCACCGTGTGGTTTTAGGTGGGATCACTTGTGATAGCCATGACTATTACGACTCCGAAGAACATATCAACGAAGTGTTTTTACCCAAACTAAAAACCCAAGATCCTAAAGACCAAGAATCCAATAAAGAACCACTCTATGTTGGGTTTTTCCATACAGGTGCTTATCAGGATCAAATTAGTGGTTACGGAGGTATTAAACACTGCCTTATTCCTTCTCCGAAACACGTTATTGTAGAAAGAGATAGAAACGGCAAGCTTGTAGAATGGGTATATGCTAAAGAGCAAACCGCTCAATCAATGCTTAAGATTTTGGGCTACCTGCGTTAAACGCCTCAAAAACGGTGCGAATAGTAGGGTAGGTTTTAAGTAAGTATTGAGGTAATTGTTCTATTGGAACCCACTCAATCTTTTCAATATCTTCCTCGGTTTGAGGAACGAGTGTTTCATTTGCTAAAGACTGCATCGCATACCAGTGCGTGTGTTTCTCCACTTCTTTACTAAGCCATTTATCATAGTAAGCATGAGTTGTGGTGCATATAAATGACCCAAGTTCAATGGATTTAAGTCCCGTTTCTTCCTGTACTTCCCTTATAGCACAATCTGGTATTGATTCACCAGCATCCAGCTTGCCTTTGGGTAGATCCCAAAAACCACGCCTGTATATGAGTAGTATTTCATCTTTACTGTTTCGAACAAGTCCGCCCGCTGCTATTATAATTGGAAGTTCCATTGTGCATCAAATGTCTACTATTTTTTGAATTGGACGTACAATTTATTCTAAATAGCCCCTAATTTTGAACTATGACAAACGAAATAGCCGTTGCAGAAAAATTGCTACAAGTAGCAGCCGTTAAATTAAGTCCAAACGATCCATTTACTTGGGCAAGTGGTTGGAAAAGTCCTATTTATTGCGACAATAGAAAAGTGCTTTCTTTCCCTTATGTGAGAGACTTTATTAAAAGTGAAATGTGTAATGTCATTTTTGAAAAATTTGGTGAAGCAGAAACATTAGCAGGGGTTGCAACAGCAGGAATTCCATGGGGTGCCATGGCTGCCGATCAACTCAAACTACCATATATCTATGTGAGACCAAAACCAAAAGAACACGGATTAGGCAATCAAATAGAAGGTGCATTTACACCGGGTCAAAAAGTACTCGTTATAGAAGATTTAATTTCTACAGGTAAAAGTTCGCTTCAGGTTGTGGACGTTTTAAGAGCGGCAGGAGCGGAAGTAGTAGGTATGGTAGCTATTTTTACCTACGACTTTGCACAAGCATCAGAGGCATTTGCATCAGCCAATGTTCCTTTTGTATGCTTAACCAATTATCCATCTCTCATTTCACTTGCCGTAGAAAAAGGATACGTTACCAAAGAGCAAGAAAGTATTTTATTAGATTGGAGAAACAGTCCATCCACATGGACAGGAAAATAATACTATGAAAAAAATTATTGTTTTTGCAGCATTTATTTTTAGTTGTTATAGCGTAACTGCACAGTCTGCAAAAGCTGAGTGGGTTATTTTAAAATCCAACAATTTAAAATGTTGGGAGTGTAAAGATGTGTTAGACAAATACTTAACCAAGGAAAAAGAAAATACAGAAGGTGGTATTGTTCAGTGGAAAATTAATTTATTACAAGGGGAGGTGCGCATTCAGTTTTTACCCGATCGAACCAGTGCCGACGAAGTAAGGGTCGCAGTTAACAACGCAGGCTTTGACACTGATATTGATAAAGCATTAGACGAAGCGTATAAAAAATTACCACCAAGCTGTAAAAGGGCTACAGAGGGCGGTGGGCCTCAATTACGTAAGCCTTGCCACATCAAACCTTATTTATAAACTGATGGTTTGTTTTGTTTCGTAAGTGAACGGAACTTCAAAAAATATTGACCCTTTTCCAATTTTTGTTTTCCCTTTTACTTTTATAAGTACCTCTTTATTCATAAGTAAAGAAAAGGCGTTTTTAAATACGCCACCCATGGCCACGCGCATACGTGAGGGGAGTTCAAAGTTTTGTTTTTTTGGAATATGCATGAGCGTATCGAGTGCATATTTACCCAGATACCGGTTGTCGATATAAACATCACAGTCAACCTTTTTTAAATCTACTTTAAAATTATTAGGATTGTAATACACTAGATTTAAAGACAAATCGAGGTATTCAAACCCAACATTATTAACCTTCACATTATTGAGCCCTTTATATTCAAATCCTTGAGGTGTGGAACAGCTCAATAAAACAACCAGTAGCAAAGAATAAAATAGATAAATTCGTTTCAATTGAATTATTTTGCACAAAGATATATGCATAGCTGAAGGGAACTAATTATTCCTGTTAAAATTAATACATGTTACCATTACGAATTGAATCTCAATATTTTGGGTCGATCCAGTATATCAAACAAATTGCATTGGCAAGGGATACTATAATTGATGTACATGAACCTTTCAAAAAAATGAGTTTTCGTAATAGAACCACTATTATCAGTGCTCAAGGACCACTCTTATTGACGGTACCATTGAAGGCAGGTAGAGATCAAAAAACGCCAATGAACGAGGTTAAAATTTGCTATGGGCAAAACTGGACTAGTAAACATATAAAAACACTTAGTTCTTGTTACAAAAGATCCCCCTTTTTCGAATATTACGAAGAAGGAGTTAGCCAAATCTTAAATAAACGGCAACCCTATTTGATAGACTTAAATATGAGCATATCATATTGGTTGGAAAAAGTGCTTAAAACAAATTTTAACATTTCAAAATCAACGGCAGAAATCCCTTATTTAGACCCTTATTTTATTGAAGCTAGAGATAGTTCTACGAACCCTAAAGCTGCTCTACATATTGCAAATCAAGTATATCCACAGGTATTTTCGGACAAAATTGAATTTCTCCCAAATTGCAGCATTTTAGACCTACTTTTTTGTATAGGCCCATCCGCCAACATTTATTTGAAAGACAGTACTTTATAGTGTTTTTGCATCCTAATTTTTAGTAAATTTAATTCCGAAAATTAAACTTTATAAGTAATTAAGTGTCAAAGCGCAGCAATATGATGTGTCGTAAATACAAGCTATTTTTTATTTTTATATGTCTACTTAGCGGCACAGTATATGCTCAAGATTATTCCAATAAGGGTACTGATTTTTGGCTGGGTTATGGTTATCACGTAGGTATGTTTAACAACAATACGACGGGTGGACCACAAGAAATGATCTTATATTTAACTTCCGATAAAAATGCAAAAGTTACTGTAGAAATTCCAGGAGTTGGGTATACTGCTACCTACACCGTTACAGCCAATCAAACAACACTTTCAAACCCACTTCCAAAAACTGGAGCCCAAGATGCTCGAATTAATTCAATTGGGCTTTTAAAAAGAGGCATACATATAACATCGGATGTACCCATTGTTGCTTATGCGCATATTTATAATCAAAGTGTTTCAGGCGCCAGCTTATTATTCCCAACCAATACACTCGGTAAAGAATACTATTCTGTAAATTTTACGCAACAGTCTAATGAAAACAACAATTCAAATTCATTTTTCTTTGTTGTTGCCACAGAAGATAACACGACCATCGAAATCACACCTTCTGCAGCGAATGTTAATGGTTTAGCGCCAGGAGTTGCAACCACCATACCTGTTACGCTAAATCAGGGTGATGTATATAGTGTTTTTGGAACAGTATCTGGAAGATTGGGTACCGACTTAACAGGCTCGAAAATTAGATCTATCAGTACAGCAGGTTCTGTTGGGTGTAAAAAAATTGCAGTATTTTCAGGAGCTGGAAAAATTAGTATTGGTGGAAATGGAACAGGCAGTGCCGATAATTTATTTGCACAATCATTACCGTCTGTTGCATGGGGTAAAAAATATTTGACAGCGCCAACAGGATCACAACCCAACAACTACTACCGTATTTGTGTGGCAAACCCAAATACGATTGTAAAATTAAATGGATCCATTATTCCCAATAGCAGGTTAATAAATGGTTTCTATTATGAATTTTTTAATGGAAATTTTAATGGTGTTAATGCATCAACAAATCCAGCAATTCCAAATGTGATTGAAGCAGACCTGCCTATAACTGTTGCGCAGTATATGACAACACAAGGTGTAGATGGAAATCCTAATGTGGCGCCAGGTGGTGATCCAGAAATGATTTATTTAAGTCCTGTCGAACAAACAATTAATAATATTACACTATACTCTGCTAACAGATTTAATATTTTACAGAGCTACATTAATGTGATTTTAAAAAAGGGAGGAGAAAATAGTTTCACACTAGATGGAGTTTCACAAACCGCCAATTTTTTAACACATCCTGGAGATGCGAATTACAAATATGCTATTTTAAAAGTGAATGCAGGAAACCATAACTTGTACTCAGATACAGGATATAATGCCATTGCCTATGGATTTGGTTCTGCCGAAACCTATGGATATAATGCAGGTACAAATGTTAAAGACTTTTCTCAAACAGCTTCATTTCAAAATCCATTTGGTCGTATAGATTCGGCAGTAACTTGTATCAATACACCTGTATCATTTTCGGTGCCACTTAATTTCACACCCAGCAGTGTTAAGTGGGATTTTAGCGCTGCAAAAAATATTACACCTTCTGCAGTAATAGGTCCTACATCGAATCCTACACCCGATAGTACCATTTTTGTGAATGGACAAAATATAAAATATTATAGCCCAGGACAATCATTTTCATTTACTGCAGCTAATACAAATGCATTAAGAGATACTATAAAAATGTACACTACATCCACAACGCCAGATGGTTGCGGTAGTACAGAGCAGGTTGTAAATATTCCTGTAAAAGTAAATGAAAAGCCAGCTTCCAATTTTACATTAACGCATGCTGGCTGCTTACAAGATTCTGTTTTCATTACAGCTCCACCAACAAATGCTGTAAAGTGGTTATGGGATTTAGGTAATGGAACCAACCTCGTTAATTTTTCAAATACGATTACCCCAATTAGATATCCAGTTGCTAATAATTATACGATAAAATTAAGGGTGGTTTCAGATATTGGATGTGCATCAGATGATGCAACTGCAACCGTTAATATTTCAGATAAACCAGTTGCAAATTTCACCGCACCATCAATTACTTGTATCAATTCAGCCATAAAATATACGGATGCATCTACAATAGGAGTGGGTACTGTTGCAAAATGGATTTGGAATACAGACAACGGATCAGGTGCTTATACCAATACAACAAACGCAGATCAACTTGTAAACTATACAAGTTTTGGCACTAAAGATGTTCGTTTGTTAGTAGAATCTAGTACTGGGTGTAAGAGTGATACATTTAGATTAGCTAATCCTGTTTTTATTCATACATTACCTAAGCCAGGATTTATCATTCCTGAAGTGTGCTTAAATGATGCAAATGCTGTTTTTACAGATAGTACAAGCTCTGCGGATGGTGCTACTAACTTTTCGTATCAATGGAATTTTAATG
>Ga0208597_1000782_pt1 | contig 12453 bp, 9 predicted proteins | sample LakMenEpi05May12_FD_150673 | JGI IMG/M metagenome (GOLD analysis project Ga0208597, IMG submission 150673) | Freshwater microbial communities from Lake Mendota, WI - 05MAY2012 deep hole epilimnion (SPAdes) | ecosystem: Environmental > Aquatic > Freshwater > Lake > Epilimnion/Euphotic zone ...
TTTATTTATATACAGAAACTTTACAATAAAATAAATGCGTCGCCTATTTTTACTCAGAGCATATGGCGATTTTGTGATTGCAGTTAGGTCTGCGATGTTATCTACAAATCCATCCTCAGTAAAATTAATTGCCTCTAATCATTTATATCCCTTGTTTGAAGCAATTTCGTCCGTGATAGACACCAGTCAATTAGACATTAGCTTTGAGGATTTTGGTATTCATTTGGGACAGTTAAATTTATTCACGAACAGGCATTTACTAGAAAAGAGCTCCCTCGAACAAGCAAAAAAAATAAAAAAGTATTTAAACGAAAATCCCTCTTTAAATACGGGAGAAGAAATCTTGGAGCAGCGGAGAAAGAAAGCCCTTTTACAATTAGTGACGGGGAAAAAATTTGAAAGCATTGTCAACAAAGATCTTGTCTATCAAGAGTATGCCAATTTCTTTGTGCATGAAGCCAATTCGAAATTCATCAACGATAATATTGAAAAAAAGCATTTTTTATTATTACCAGATGCAAGAATTTCAAAAAGAAATATCCCCCAAGAAATTGTTCAGTCTATTATTAAAGAGGTGAATCAAAGAGGCGCCAATATTCAGGTAGCTTATTTTAAAAGAGTGAGTCAGGTAAATAAAACAGGCAGACCAATTAAAGTGCAAATGCAAACAGATCTTATATTTAATCAAACGGTCTATAATAATTTTAAGGAATTGATTCAACTTATACAAGAGGCAGATTTTATCATTGGAGCAGATAGCTTACCTATACATTTAAGTCAACTACTTAATAAAAAACATTTCATCTTATATCCTGGGGGAGGTTCTAAAGCGTTTTTTACACCTTATGCACTAGACAATAATTCTTTTGGTGAATTTAATAATTTCAAAATAACGCATCATCTTAAATGATCAATAATATTAAAACATATATTCTTCATTCAGCTTTTGAAAAAGATCGAATAGCAAGAGTAGATACCTTACGTGGGCAATTTCAATATTTTACTGTTGTAGAGTCTATTTATCCTAGTAACACTCGTATACCATTTTTAAAGCCCATTATCGAAAAATCAAAAGAGCGCACTGGGAAGGCCTTAATGGCTACTGAAGTAGCTTGCTTATTAGGTCATCGAAAAATATTAAGACAAATAGTAAAAGAAGCGACAAATAATAATGAACATTTTTTGATTTTAGAATCGGATAGTAAAATCCTTGATCTTAGAATATTAGAAACCTATTTCGAATCTATTTCAAAACAATATGATCTCTTTTTTTGGGGTGCGTGGGAGGGTAATTCTAAAATAAAACGTTCTACGAGTTCAATAATACAGGACAATCAAAATACTAAATATAGGATTGGAGAACCCTTATTAAATACTATTTACTGTGCTTATGGGTATTCGATTAATAAATCAACAGCCGAATATCTATTAAGAAAAACTAGTAAAATTTCGACTCCATATGATATTTTCAAGCAATTTATAGATCCTCAAAAAATAAAAATAGGCACAATTACTAATGAAATTATAACTACAACCGATAAAGACAATAAAGGTAGTTATATAAGAAAAACTAATTTTATTCACTATTTTAAAAAAGCAATATTAGTATTGATTTTAAACATTCGAAATACTATTAGAGCTTATTTTTCATAGTTTTTCACCTTTGTTTTTATATATGTATCATATTTAATTTTCACTAATTTAGCTACCTTAGATATTGCAATCATTTTATCAAAGAAATTGAAAAATTTCTAAATGAAGTTAAAGACCGCTTTATTGATAGGACGGTCTGTTACATACTAATTAAAATATTTAGTATATGATATCAATTTCTAGCTTACTTTTGCCAAGCATGATGTCAATGAAAGAGAATACAATTCAACAGAAGTCTAATTTTAAAAAATCAATTGTGGTAATCAGTTGGGATGGAAATTCGTCTCCATTATCCTATCTACTTAAAGACACAGTACCTGATTTTGACATTTTTATTTTTGATTATAGTGGCCAGGATAATGCAAGTCAATTGGAAGGCTTACAACCTGCTTATTATCAAAGTCAAAAAACAGAATGCAAGGGCGATATCTTACAAGGCGTATATCATTATTTAATCCAAAATAGTATAACTGATTTTAAATATATAGGCTTATTGGATGATGATATATTTATAAGCTTTAGCGATTTAAATAAATTATTATTTATTGCCAATATGGAGCAGTTGGATGTGTTTCAAGCAAGCTTGACGCATGACAGTTACTATCATCATCGACAATTTATACAAAAAACAGGAAGGGTAATGATGCCTACTAACTGGGTAGAGATTATGTCCCCTTTTTATTCGAGTGAAGTATTTTTTGAAGCAGGGAAAGAGTTTAATAGAAGTATTTCTGGAACCGGAATAGATGTTTATTTAATTCCAACTATACAAGTGTTAATTGGCAAAACAAAAACTGCTGTAGTACATGCAGTGAGCATGAAGCACTGCAGACCAATCAGAACAGACAATAGGATTTTTAGAAACGGCAAAGATAATTTAACGGAAATTGCAGAATTACAAGCCTATTGTATGGATATTGTGAAGCGAAATCCTACAAAATTTGAACCAGATTTTGTACGCGATATAATCAATAGAAAACATGTGTATGGCATACCACTAGCCTATAAATTAAAGCGACTGCCTACCTTATTTACTAATTTATATCGTTTTCTTGTAGATGAAAGCTATAGATAAATCAATATGCAGACTCAAAAAAATATTTTTTATAATGTTCTGCTTGCTTTATCACAGGTATTGTTTCCACTTATCACATTTCCATATCTAGCAAGGATTTTAGGGCCAGAAAATATTGGATTGTATAATTTCTCAGAGAGTTATGCACGATACTTCGCATTGGTGGCGGCATTGGGTATTTCTGTTTACGGCGTAAGGGAAATTGCAAAAAAGCAAGATCAACCGAAGGCGCTTTCAAATACATTCACAGAATTATTTTTAATTAATTTCATCGCTACTTGTATTTTAAGCGTAGTTTATATTTTTACAATATCGTATACCAATAGATTGTCAAGCCATGCTAGCTTATTTTATTGGTCCTTTGTATTTTTCTTTTTCCAGGTATTTGTATTAGAATGGTTTTTTACCGGTATCAATCAATTTAAATTTATAGCTGTCCGTTTTTTTATAATAAGGCTCATTTTTGTTGCTGCTATTTTTATCTTTATAAAGGAGGCCAATGATTATGTCAAGTATATGCAGTTACAAGTGGGATTAACCTTTTTTTTGGGCGTAATCAATTTCATTTATTTATTTAAGTTCATTGATATAAAAAGTACTAGGTTAAAAGACATTAACTTAATTAAACATTTAAAGCCCTTGTTTTTATTGTTCTTAACTATATTTTCAATTAGTGTGTATTTGCATTTTGATACTGTTTTACTTGGGATATTAGCAGATAACGAGAGCGTAGGTTATTATAGCGCTCCTTTGAAATTAGTTAAAATTATAATTGCTGTATTGGCTGCAATTACGGCAGCTATGTTTCCTAAAATGGTTCAACACTTTGAGCAAGGAGACTTGGTACAATTTAAAAAAATGTTGAATCAATCATTTGAGTTGATCATGAGTATTGGCATTCCAACTGCTATTTTAGTGTATTTATTGGCTCCCGAAATTATTTTTATATTATTTGGATCCAGTTTTGAATTGGCTATTTTACCACTTCAAATTACTGCACCTTTAATTTTAATTGTAAGTCTTTCCACTATTTTTGGATTTCAAATTTTAAGTGTGCACTCTAAGGATAGCGCCATTCTAAAATCTGCAGTTGCAGGTATGTTGTTTAGTTTAACAGCTTCTTTTTTATTAATCCCAAGGTTTAAGCAAGAAGGCGCTGCCTATATCATACTCTGTACCGAATTATTGGTATTATCTTTATTTATATACTTTTCTTCAAAAGTGGTTCAATTACAAAATATAAAGCAAGTTGTTATACGTGAAATTATTTTTGCTATACCCTATTTTATATTGCCCTACTTAATTTCTACATTTGTGACAGGAACAATCATTAAACTGCTTATTGTTTTGTCTTGTTCTTTATTGTGGTTTATAGCAGTTAATTTTTTCTTTGTTAAAACAAGTGTATTTAGAACGCTTGTGACTGACATATTTATTAGCCGTATAAAAAAATAATTATATATCTTTACGGTATGTTTTTTAATCCATTATATAAGAAGTTTACAATTATTGCCCTTTCAATTATACTTGTATTCATCAATGGCTCATATAATAATGAGGTTCATGCACAAAAGCTCAATTTAAAGCAAAAAATAGCATCTATTAAGTGGCCTAGTTTTTTACAAGGTAAAAGAATTTCATTAGACGATTCATTGAAGCAAGAACCCCAAACAAAAGTCAAAAAAACAAAGCTTCAGGCGCCAGCTAAACAACCAAAAGTTAAAAAGATAAAGCCTGAACCTCAGCCAAAGGTTCAAGCTAAACCAAAGAAGCAACCCAAACTAAAGCCACAGGTTTCTCCTACTTCTAATCGAATTCAAATTAAGCTTCCTAAAATTGGTCCTTTGTTTAAAAAACAATTAGATCAATTAAAAAATACAAAAAGAAAAGATACAAGTATTAGAATAGGCAAAGTGCCTTTGAAAAGATTGAAGCAAAATAAGATTGACCAGTTGTCTACCAATGTGATAGACATTGAAACACAAATTCAACAACTTCAAGCTCAAAAAGATTGGTTAGAAAAAAGAATCGATTTATTAGCTACCCCGGATTCTGTAAAAAAATTATTAAGAAAAGAAATTATAGACTACAAAGCAGCATCTCAGGCCGAAATGCCCATACCTGTTGGAAACTCAGATATCGATGAACTTGTTCGTAATCTAGTCTTATTGGATAAGATACCTTCTACTACCAATCTAACTATTAGGCCTTATTATACTGAGACAAAATTAAATTATCAAAGCTTACTACAAACCATTGATAGTAATATTGTATACGATCCGTTGTTGTTTAAGAATAAATTTTTTACTCTAAAAAAATTGCCTCTACAAATTGGACAAAAATTGAATACCAATCATCCATATGGAGGTAATGATGGTGCAATGAGTTATTCAAAAGGGTACCAATTTCAAATTAGTGGAGGGGTTTATGCGCAGTTTAAAAATATAAAATTACTCTTAAGGCCAGAGTATGTGCAAACTGCTTCACAGCAATATAAGACAAGTGCATCTTGGGGAGAAGTGAATCCTGCATATAAAAAATTATTATTAGGTAATTCATCTTTAAGGTTTGATTTAGGTAAACTGTCTATGGGTGTTTCTACACAAAACATATGGTGGGGACCGGGTATCTATAATTCCTTATTAATGAGTAATAATGCACAAGGATTTTTTCATTACTCTATTAATAGCAATAGACCCATTAAAAACTTCCTAGGTACTTTTCAGTTTCAAGTGATATCTGCCACTCTTAAGCAGGATTCCTTACAAGGGTTTGAAAACAATGGATTAAGAAGACGTGATATTAATAAGAGTGATCGCGTTCTAAGTTCATTAGCAGTGGACTATCAACCTAGTTTCTTAAAAAATATTTCTTTCGGCATTAATAGATCTTTACAGTCTTATAAGGATCGTTTACCAACTGATTTTGTACAAAAAAATATACCAGTTTTAAGTGCCTTTTTTGGAAGTACGGATGTGGCAAGAGATACTTTTCCTCAAGATCAACAAGTTTCCATTTATACCAAGTGGATGTTTCCAAAATCACACGCCGAATTATATTATCAGTTTGCCTATAACGATGCCAAAGCCAATTGGCGCGATTTTTGGTTAGATATGTCCCATTCTACAGCGTATATTTTAGGCTTTAAAAAATTATTTATTTTAAAGGACGAAAAGTATTTGGACCTTGGTATGGAGGTAATTAAATTAGGGCAAACCCCAAGTTATTTACATCGCAATGCAGGTAATTTTTATGAGCATAGTCAAATACGTGAAGGCTATACCAACCAAAATCAAATCATGGGCGCTGGTTCGGGATTTGGTAATAATATGCAAACCATACAATTAAGCATGAATGAAGGTTGGAATAAGCTAGGCATCATTTTCCATCATATTCAACAAAATCCAATGGCCATAGTAAGTGGTGTGAACGATTTAGGACTTAGAAAAATCAAGTGGGATGATTATGCTTATGGTGTACAATCTAGGTTTAAATACAAAAACATTTTATTTAATGCCAATGTAGAATGGGTGAACTCTAAAAATTATTTATGGACAATGGGACAAAATCAAAATAATCTCTACGTCAATTTTAATACTATCTACTTATGGTAAGGAAAATATTTACCTTATTGATATGTTTTATCAGCTTACAAGCAGTTGGTCAAAATACCTATTTGGATGAGATTCAATTAATGGATTATTTCAGAAATAGACAGTTAATTGGTAACACTACAGATAGTTTATTGGTGAAGCAGCAATCTTTTATGATTCGTTCTACTTTCACTTTTCAAAATTTATTTTATACATCAAGCCACAAAGACAAAGGATTGCGTATTAAAAGTTTTTTATTTTCAGATAATCGACTTAATAATAATAACCTGCCCATTAGCAGTAATGATGGTAATTTAATACCTGCCAAAGGACTACAAGAAAGGGCTTCTATAGGCATACAATTACAGTGGCGTGCATTGGACATTAATATACAGCCTGAATATTTACGTGCCGAAAACTTAAGACAGGAAGTTTTTAAAGGCAATACAATTGATGGTAACTGGTGGGTTCGATATTTTTACCATGTACAAAATAATGTAGATGATTATAGGAAACTAGGCAATAATGCAGTAGATGAATTTAATTTTGGACAATCCAGGATTGGTCTAAAATATGATCAATTTGCTGTTGGTATCAGTAATGAAAATCTTTGGTTCGGACCTGGTAGAAAAAATAGTTTGGTCATGACCAACAATGCTTCGGGCTTTGCACATGCTTATTTACAAACAAACCAACCAATCAAAACAAAGATTGGCCAGTTTGAAGCAAAGTTAATTTTGGGTATTTTGGCGCCAACTAATTTTACCCATCCCGATGATAGTATCATTAGAACAATTTGGGATGGAGCGATTGCACCTAAAATCAAGAACGACCGAAATTTACAAGCCGTAACAATTAATTGGAATCCAAAGTGGATGCCTAATTTTTATATTGGATATGCATTTGCAAGCCAACAATATAAATCGGATAGTGCTTTAATTGATTATAAATTAGATCCAAAGAATAACGATATGTCTTTTGGCTCTATTATGTTTAGGTATGTTTTACCAAAAGACCATGTAGAATTTTATGGTGAATTTGGCCAACCTAATCAGGCGCCATGGCCAAGAAACTTTTTTTCAGACTCCGTTAAAACAGGATTTGTTTTTGGAGCGAGGAAGTTATTTATGAATAAAAAGAATAGTTCGTTTTTTGATTTATCAATAGAAGTGACACAATTAAAATTGATGGATCCCCGACAAGTTTTTGTAGAAAATGCACCTTTTGGTCCACCAAAATTCACTAGTTGGTATACGAGTCCGAGCATAAGACAAGGTTATACGCATAATGGACAGTTATTAGGTGCCTCTATTGGGCCAGGCTCAAATAGTCAATCAATCGCGTTTAGTTGGAATAAAGGCTTTAATAAAATTGGTTTATTCTTTGAGCGTTTAGTGCACAATAGCGATTTTTATCATTATGCTTATTTAACTGGTTTATTGGGTTATTCAAGAGCAGATGCCTACTGGGTAGATTTAAATGGTGGTTTAGAAGTTCAATTTATGCCATATAAAAATATTTTGATTGCAGGCACCTATCAAAATACCAATGCCATGAATTATAGATGGGTTAAAAATGTGAATGATATCAGTGTAGATAAATTTGCCGACCCGGGAATTGATTCAGATAAATACAATAGCCAATTTAATTTTTCTGTAAAATTCCTATTTAATGGACCTCGTTAAAAATTTATATCTAAGGGCCTATTTATTGGTAATGACCTTGTATGTATTTTTAAACAAGGGTGTGGCTTACACTTATTTGGTTGAAGCTTTGTGGTTATTTGGTATTCTACTTTTATTGATGCATCGAAAAAAAGTAGAACTGATTTGGAATAAAACAACCAAACTCATTTTATTTTTTATAATTATTAGTTTCATCTACATTCTAAGAGGATTTACTAGGCATGATATTATTGATCTTATCAGAGATAGTTTTATTTTTCAGTATGGGTGGTTTGTTTTCATCCTGTTTTTATTCAAAGAAAAATTAGAGATCATATGGAAAACCCTTTTTTTTATTTATAAATGGTTTCCGTTTGTTGCTTTGTTAAATTTTATATTACAGTATTTTGTACCTTTTTTTGAAACTGTTGCGCCTTTTGGAGGCATTCCTATTTTATTGTATAAAAATGGGGATATGGGGGTGCAATTATTAATTAGTACTTTATTGTTATTATATAGTTTTGAAAACAAGACTTTAAAATGGCGCGTACTATTAAGTTTAGTGATTGCCCTAGACTTTTTGATTCTAGCTTCTTATAGTCGTTCAGGTATTGTTGCTTTTTTAGCCAGTATGCTTTGTTTTATTTATTTTAATAAGGATATCCAATTACAAGCTAGGGTTAGATTGCTTCTTAAATATTTGCCTATTATTTTGCTTATTGTAACTCCAATCTATATCAATATTAAAGTGGCCGAAAATTTTCAGGGTAGGGCGGTTGGTTTGGAGCAAATCAAGAATAATTTTAGTTCCATTGTAGGAGGCACCACCGATGCTACATCCGAAAATAATGTGGTATGGCGCTTAGTATGGTGGGCTAAAATAATTGATTATAGCCTTAGTTCCCCTAATTTCTTTATTGGTAAAGGGCTTGGAATGAACTTGGCTACCGATGATGATATCATTACATTAGATGATAGTTTAAGGTCTCCCCATAATTTTCATCTAAATATAATGTCCAGGTTTGGAGTTTTGTTATTTATGATTTGGACGTATTTTTTAATCCAACTCTTAAGACCCTTATTTAAAAAGCAATTACAAGGGAAGCGTTTATTAATAGGCTGTATTTTGTTGGCCTTCTTATTAAATGCAAGTTTTGATGTTTTTTTAGAAGGCCCAATGGGCGCATTTCCATTTTGGACATGGATGGGACTCTATTTACTTGCAGAGGATCAAGAATATTTAGTTGAGCCCGTAACTAAAACCAATTTGAACAATTGATTCCTTGTTTCTGATGCCTTTTCCTCTTGTATTTTTATCGTCTATGTATTCAAAACTAGTTCTAAGGTAGAGATTATTCATCCATTCATAGCTTGCTTGAAAAAAGAAATCAGTTCTGGTTTGCTGATAATCTGATAAAAACTTTGGTTGAGGTTCGGCATTGTATTGATCATACACCGATCCTTCTCCACCCTTATTCATAAATTGAATTCTAGTATAAAACTTTAGTTTTGGTAGGTAGTTGTACCTAGCAAAAATCATTTTTCTGTGAAAATTACTACCCATCCAATCACCTAAGGGATAGTTAAACTGAGTATAGGTTTGTGCAGGAATTAAATTATTGTATACAAAAGGGTTCACTCTAGTATATTCTGCACCTAGTGTTAGATAGGGCGTAAAATAATCGGTTACCGAAGCGCCCAAGGTATAGCCTAATTGATTTCTGCTCTTAGCTTTATTAAATACCGAGGCTAACCTAATTTCATCTATGAATAAAGAGCCATATAAATGGGTGTTCTTCAATTGATTTCTTGAACTTAATTGTAAAAAGTATTGCCCGTTTGAACCTGCGTTAATAAGGTAATTGCTTTTATTGTTATCATACACCTTGAACAAGTTAATTGGTAATAAAAATCCAGGATCAATTTGGTCACTGTAAATAATACTTTCACCAATTGCCAAGTCCAAACCCTTTTTAAGGTTAAACTGTAAGGTATGGCTTGCAATAAATTTTTGTCTATTAATAATACGAATATCACCACTTACCCCACCGTTATAGGTTGGATATGTTTTTGTAGAATCCACAATTTCAGAGTTAAGCCAACCATGAAAATAATTAAATCGCAACCATTTTATAGGATTATAATCCAGTCTTATTAATGGAAAACTTGGTGCACGATCGGATAAAACAATACGCCCGTTCTCTCCATAGCCCCAAACAATCTGGTCCTTACCAAAACTAATTGAACCATTTTTAAAGCTGTAATTGATTGTGGCTCGAATATCCGAGTGATTAATTGTTCTATCATCATTTAGTCCTACCAAAATGATACCAGTTTTGGCATCCTGTCTTCTAAAATCTAATTTATTAACAGTATAAAAATTACGTACAGATCCTAATTCAGTCACATCTCTATATAGTAATTGATAGCCCCATTTTTTCCCAACCTTACCCCACAAATTAAATCCATTGCTAACTTGAGTAATATTAAGTCCTGTCCCTCCAATAAAATTTGTACTCACATTTGGATCTAAATTCATTGTAAAATCCTTGGTATGAATAAAAAACATTCTTGGGCGTTGGTAAGCATCTTTAACAAAAAAACCAATTTCATTTTTTTTGAGGGAGTCTATAGCAAGATCTTGGTTGTACTCTTGAAGGTAAAATTGTAACTCTTTTAATTCAGTTGCAGTTAGGCTTTCTTTTTGTTGGTTTAGTTGATTTAATGCGCTTGCAATCTTTGTTCTTTCGATTGGCTGAATGATATCACTTAATTGTATCAACCCTTTTTGTGCCATCCTTGCAAGATAGGCTTGGGCTTCTGCATTTTTATTTTCCCAAATGGTTTGCGCATGGATATGCTTAACAGTAAAGGGTAATAAAAAAACAAAAAGGACTAATAAGATTTTATTTTTCATTAATACGCATTTTGATCGCCTCTAAAAATATTCACCACTGTTTGAATGATAATTTGCAAGTCAAGCCAAAAGGACCATCTATGAATATAGTATAAATCGAAATTTACACGACGTTGCATTTCTTGGGTTGTTTTAGTTTCCCCTCTACATCCATTCACCTGCGCTAAACCAGTAATACCAGGCAATACTTGGTGACGTAACATATAGTTGTCAACAGTTTGCATTGATTCTATATTCAATGGTGTAGGATGCGGACGTGGTCCCACAACCGACATATTACCAAGCAGTACATTCCAAAACTGAGGTAATTCATCTAAGTTGGTTTGACGCAATAGCTTTCCAATCAAAGTAATTCTTGGATCATTCTTATGGGCTTGATTGTAATTGCCCCCTTCATCTATGTCGGAGCTTTCCTTGATCATAGATCTAAATTTAAAACAAGTTATTTTTTGGTTGTTCAATCCCCAACGCTCTTGCTTGAAAATAATTGGTCCTCTACTTGTTAACTTAATAATGATAGCGATGATTGGAAAAATAAAAATCCCAATGGTTAAAAAAAACAATCCAGCAAAAAGGATGTCAAAAATTCTTTTCGCAAGCTTGTGTTCTTTTTTGTCTAAAGGCAGTGAGCCAATATTCACTACAGGCAACTGACCAATATTTTGAATAAAGACAGACGATGTTGTGAAATCTGTCAAATCCGGCAACATCCTCACGCGCACATTGTTATTATCGCAAATGCGAATGCACTCTTGAATTTGTTTAGATTCTTTATTTGAAAGCGCTATAAATACTTCGTTGATTTTGTTGGTACTTAAAACTTGTTGTAATTGATCAAACTGTCCAAAATATTGTACTTCATTTTGAATAGAAGGTTGTTCGGCGATATATCCTGCACATTGATAGCCATAGTAATAATATTTATGGACGGTGTCAATAAAATTTTCTGCCACCTGGTTGTTGCCAATTAACAAGACTTGATCAAAATACGCCCCATGGTAGAGTGCAGAGTGGATCTTTTTTCTGAGCGCATACTTGGTGGCAATGGCTAAAAAGGAGCAACTACTTACAAATACGATAATAAATGGAGAAGAATATTTGTGGTTTAAGCTCAGAAAAAACAACATAGAGCTTAGCGAAACAGCAAAAAGGATAGAATGGTAGATGATAAAAACAATTTCTTCGGAGAACTTGTTGGATCTTCTATCGGAATACAACTTTGAAAAAAGCGACATAGACCACCATAAACCAATGGCTACTATATAAAAAACTGGGCTAATCAAGGGAACAATACCATCATTAAAGGCATAAGCAGTCAGAAAATAACCTAGAAACACCACCAAGGCGTCTAGGCTATACCTAATATTTTTAAAAAAAAGGTTTGGTTTCTGCATGCAGATATTTAATATAAAATTTAGTTGTTTTTTTGGGGGATAAACAAAGCTAAATAAAAAGCGTTAAAGCCGCCATCAAAATTTTATATAAACGGGTGAAAATTAGTTCATTATTAACTTTGTGAAATCATTTTTATACTTATCTTCGTTCAAAATT
>Ga0208597_1000787_pt1 | contig 12438 bp, 9 predicted proteins | sample LakMenEpi05May12_FD_150673 | JGI IMG/M metagenome (GOLD analysis project Ga0208597, IMG submission 150673) | Freshwater microbial communities from Lake Mendota, WI - 05MAY2012 deep hole epilimnion (SPAdes) | ecosystem: Environmental > Aquatic > Freshwater > Lake > Epilimnion/Euphotic zone ...
CCAGAGCGAGTTCGATCGGGGCCGCCGCTCAATCGCTATTGATCTCAAATCCCCCGAAGGCGTCGAACTTCTCAAGACTCTCGTCGAGAAGGCCGATGTGTTTTGTGAAGCGTTTCGCCCCGGCGTCTGCGAACGACTCGGCATCGGTCCCGACGAACTTCTGGCTCGCAACCCGAAGCTTGTCTATGGCCGCCTTACCGGTTGGGGCCAAGAAGGTCCGCTCTCGCACACCGCTGGGCATTCACTGAATTACGAGGCCATGACTGGGGCCATCGGTTCGATCGGCTCGGAAGGCATGCCCCCCGTTCCGATGTTGCAGGTGTTCGGCGACTTTGCCGGCGGCGGTCTGCATCTCGCGTTTGGTGTGGTCTGCGCGCTCTTTGAAGCGCAGCAGTCGGGCAAAGGTCAAGTCATCGATGCCGCAATGGTCGACGGCGTGATGTCGATCTTCCAGGTCTTCTACGGGATGACGCGCACCGGCTTTCACACAGGTCCTGTCGGCACCAACCTTTTCGACGGCGGTGCCCCGTTCTACAACGTCTACGAAACTGCCGACGGAAAGCACGTCACTGTCGCGCCAATCGAAGCAAAGTTCTACGCGCAACTTTTGGACAAACTCGGGATTGATCCCGCATCACTCCCCGACCAAAACGACATGAATGGTTGGCCAGAAATTCGTGCTCGGTTTTCCGAGGTCTTCCTCACAAAGACTCGCGACGAATGGTCGGCACTCCTTGAAGGCACCGACGTCTGTTACGCGCCGGTGCTCTCATTCGCAGAAGCAGAACAACACCCCCACAACGTTGCCCGCGGCAACTTCGTGCCGGTTGAAGGTTCAGTGCCACAGTTACTGCCTGCACCGCGACTTAGCCGTACACCTGGTGGTTTGCGTCCGACCTACGCGTACCCGGGTTGCGATACCGAATCGGTTCTCGCTGAATTCGGCGTTGCCGACGACACGGTCAGTGCCCTCGCCGCAAGCGGCGTTATTGCTTGGTGAGAGCCCGAGGAGGGAATCGAACCCTCGACATCCTGTTTACAAGACAGGTGCTCTGCCGACTGAGCTACCCGGGCGGAAACGGAGAGGCTAGGCGACGCGAATGAGTCGCTCCACACCGGTTCTCCACCGACACACTCCGAGGTTGAAAGAGGTGGAGGTGAGGAGAACTAACCGTTGTTCAACCAGCAGCAAGTTCCGCAGAAATCTCTGCCTCGAGCTCGTGCTTGAGGACCTTGCCGGTGGCGTTATACGGGAGGGCATCGCGGAAGATCACGTGTGTAGGGACCTTGTAGCGAGCAAGTTCCGCGCTCACCCATGTCTTTACGCCCTCGCCATCAAGCACTGAACCAGGCTTGAGGACGACCACCGCGGCAACTTCCTGGCCGAGCTGATGATGTGGAACGCCGACAACTGCGACTTCGGCAACCTCAGGGTGTTCTTCCAAACGATGTTCGATCTCGATCGGGTAAATGTTCTCGCCGCCGCGAATGATCATGTCCCGCATTCGGCTTTCGAGATAGAGCACGCCATCGGCGATACGGCCATAGTCGCCGGTGCGATACCAGCGACGTTCATCGAGCGCTTTTGCCGAAGCTTCTGGGTTGTCCCAATAGCCGAGGAACACCACAGCGCCGCGAATACAAATCTCGCCAACCTCGCCGTCGTCGACGACATTGTTGTCTTCATCACGGATCTCGAGTTCGCACATTGATTCGACGGTGCCCACCGATGATGGCCATTCATCCATTGCAACACCGCCTAAACGAGAACCCGAACCAAGGGTTTCGCTCATTCCGTAACCGACCCCTAAGCGTGCTTGCGGCAACTTCTTGGCCATCAAGCGAAGCAGTTCAGGTGAATACGTTGCGCCGCCACCGCCAACGACCGTGACACTTGACGTGTCGTACTTGTCGAAATCGGGATGTTCAAGCAAGCGCCAGAACTGTGTCGGCACTGCACTCCAACCACCGACGGAATGTTCCTGTGTGAGTTCAAGGTGTGTGGTTTCGCTCCACGAACCGACCGGAGGAAAGACCAACTTTGATCCCGTGTAGTGCCCAGTAATCAACGGCACGACACCGGAAACATGAAAGAGCGGACCAACCATGATGCTGGAAGGCTGTTTCGGCGCAGGTGCACCAGCGGCAGGTGCTGGTTGTGGTGCAAGCACAGCCCCAACCGCGCCTGCGAGCGTCGCAGCACTTGGGAAGTGGACGAAGTTGCGGTGCGAAAGGCATGCAGCTTTCGGTCGACCGGTTGTTCCACTCGTGAAGAGCAGAACCGCGGGATCGTCTTCGTCAATCGTTGCCGTTGGAAGCGAAGGATCATCGGCACGCGCAGGTCCGAGAAGATGATCAAGTTCCGAAAGATCATGGACTTCAACATCTTCAGGCAAGCCGGCTTCAAGGAGTCGCTTCATTCGCGGACCATCAGCAAAGACAAGGCGTGGTTTCGAAAGTTCAATGCCATGAAGGAGTTCGGCGGGTGTCCACCAACCATTGAGGCTGGAAACGATTGCTCCGCTTGCCAAGGTGGCCCACCAGCCAATGACGTACGACGCCACGTTCGCTGACGCAAAAGCAACACGATCGCCCTTCACAACGCCACGCTCTGCGAACCACGCCGCGACCCGTGCCGTCGAAGCCTGCACGTCATTGAACGTCAGGGTGATCTCAGGAAAGACCAGATTGGGAATGTCACCGTGGCGAGCAGTGAAGGCAGTGAGGACTTCACGAATGTTCCCGAGACGGTTCTTGAAGACTTTGCAGTCGACTCCGAGCACTGGCTCGGTCGCTATTTCGAACGGCGCTCCAGGCGCGAACAGGACGTCGGCTCCAGCCGGCGGTTCCCAGATCCATGTCGTTCCAGCCATTGCGTTCTCCCCTTGCATGCGAGTCAAGTGATGGTTGTCGGGTTCAAGGCCTAGCGCAACTACCCCCTACGACGGCCCGGAGCCCCTGCTCCCGGTAGCGTCCCGACATGAGCATTTTGGGGAATCGGGTCGTTCGGAAAGAAGATCCCGCGCTGCTGACAACGGGTGGAAATTATGTCGACGACATCACAGTCGACGGTGCCCTTCATGTCGTTTACGTCCGATCGATGGTGGCCCATGGCGACATCACCTCGATCGACGTCACCGAGGCACGCACTGCGCCAGGCGTGGTTGATGTCGTAACGAACGCTGATCTCACTATCGGCGAAATCAAACCGTTCATGTTGCTGAATCAGTTACTCACTCGCCCGGTCTTGGCCCGTGATCGTGTTCGCTATGTCGGCGAACCAATCGTTGCCGTTGTCGCCGAATCACGAGCGGCGGCCGTTGACGCAGCCGAGCTCGTCATCGTCGATATCGAACCACTTCCGGTGATCATTGATCCGCGTGACGCGCTCGCAGATGACGCCATTCATCTCTTTCCGCACGTTGCAACAAATATTGCGATGCAATCCGACCACAAGGGTGAGCCGATTTCATTTGCCGATTGCGATGTTGTTGTTACGCAAACCACAGTGAACCAACGTCTCGCCCCGGCACCGATCGAAAATCGAAGCGCCATCGCGTGGTGGGAAAATGGACGACTGGTTCTCGAACTTGGATGCCAAGGTACGCATCCGATTCGCAACACCGTTTCCGAAATTTACGATCTCGAACACGATCAGATGCGCGTGATTTGTCCTGACGTTGGCGGCGGTTTCGGAGCGAAAGCTCACGCGGCACCCGAAGCCGTTGTCCTTGGCGAACTTTCGCGTCGTACAGGACGACCCGTTCGATGGACCGAAACTCGTTCCGAGAACATGACCGGCATGGGTCACGGTCGCGGTCAGATCCAAACCGTCACTTTGGGGGGAACGAAAGACGGTGACCTTCTCGCCTACAAGATCGAGATCCTCCAAGACGCTGGCGGCTATCCCAACATGGGAGCAATCCTTCCCTATGCCACGCGCATCATGGCAACGGGTGTGTACGACATTCCCGCAGTCGAGGTGTCTTCAAAGTCCGTCGCCACCAACACCACCCCAACCGGCGCGTACCGCGGCGCTGGTCGACCCGAAGCAAGCGCCGCTCTTGAACGCGCTGTCGATCTTTTCGCCGACGAAGCTGGCCTTGATCCTGCCGAAGTTCGTCGCCGCAATTTTGTACAACCCAGCGCGTTCCCATTCACAACTCCAACAGGAACGATCTACGACAGCGGCAACTACGAAGAATCGCTTAATCGTGCACTGGCTACTGCCGGTTACAACGAACTCCTTGAAGAACAAGCCCGTCGGCGTGCTTCAGGTGACCGTCAATTGATGGGCATCGGCATCGCCACCTATGTCGAAATCACCGGAGCTGGTGTTGGGAGTGAATACGGGTCGGTTGAAGTGCTGGCCGACGGAAGTGCCCGAGTCGTCACGGGGTCGAACCCCTATGGCCAAGGCCACGTCACGTCATGGTCAATGCTTGTCTCTGATCAAACCGGTATCCCCCTCGACCGAATCGAAGTTGTCTACGGCGATACCGATCTTGTTCCTACGGGTGAAACCACCGGCGGTTCACGCTCTCTTCAGATCGCCGGAAGCGCCGTATTCGATGCAACTGGCAAGGTCGTCGAGATTGCCCGCCAACGCGCGGCCGACCTTCTCGAAGCCAACCCCGCCGACATCGTCCTCGATACAGACTCTGCCCGATTCCATGTTGCAGGCACCCCCGCGGTGAGTCTTGGCTGGGAGGACATCGGCGCGACATCGAGCGATGAAGCCAACCAGTTGTTCGCTCTGTCCGATTTCACCGCAAGTGGCCCAACTTTCCCGTTTGGCACACACGTGGCCGTCGTTGAGATCGATTCCGATACCGGCAAGGTCGAACTTCGTCGCATGATTGCTTGCGACGATGCGGGCGTCATCCTCAATCCACTGTTGGTCGACGGCCAGGTACATGGCGGACTCGCCCAAGGCATTTCGCAAGCATTGTTCGAAGAGGTTCGCTACGACGAAGACGGAAATCCGTTGAGTACGACCTTGCTCGACTACCTCGTGCCGTCAGCTGCAGAGTTTCCGCAGTTTGAGCGCGTCGAACTCGAAACACCGTCGCCCATCAATCCTCTGGGAGCGAAGGGCATCGGCGAATCGGGAACGATCGGCTCCACGCCAGCGGTTCAGAACGCTGTAGTCGACGCGGTTTCACACCTTGGCATTCGCCATATCGACATGCCGCTCACTCCCGAACGAGTCTGGCGCGCGATCAATGGACTCTGACATCCGCTGACAACACCAGCTGCATGCAAAGAGCAGTTAGTCGACGTTCGTGACTGCGAGTCGGCGACGCGTCACTTCGTAACAGGCAAGCGCGCCTGCAGCGGAAACATTGAGCGAGGCCACTTCACCAAGAAGTGGGATACCCGCTACGGCGTCGCAACGCTCGCGCACGAGACGCGAAAGACCCTTACCTTCAGCTCCCATAACAAGGCATACCGGTTCGTTAGCAACCGTGAGGTTGAAGAGATCGGTATCGCCACCCATATCGAGGCCGACAACCCAAACGCCTGCAGCCCGAAGTTCACTGATTGCGTTCGGCAGACCGCCAACCAATGCCATCGGCAAATACTCGACGGCGCCAGCGGCCGACTTCGTAACAGTTGGAGTGATGTGCACCGCACGATGTTTTGGAAGCACAACCCCTGTAACGCCCGCGCATTCAGCCGAACGAAGCAAAGCACCAAGGTTTCCAGGATCAGTGACGCCATCCATCGCCAACAAGAACGGCGGCGCCCCGTTGGCGCCCTTTCGCTTGGCGAGATCAAGAAGATCGTGATCTTCAAGTTCATCGGCACGAGCGACAACACCTTGCGGTGATTCGGTGCGAGCAACGCTGAACAACTTGGTGCGGGTGACTTCACGCACCGGAATCTTCATGTCCTGGGCGAGTTCGATGATGTCGAGCAGCGTGTCGTTGTTTTCCTGCTCCTCAGCCACCATGACTTCGCGCACACGACGACGGCCGGCGAGCAACAACTCGCGCACGGCCTGACGGCCTTCGACCTGATCGCCACCAAGTCCACGAGGAATCGCTTGTCCACGTGCAATCGGACGGTCGCCTTCGCCGCGAGCTCGTCGGGTACCGCCGGGACGATCGGCCTTACGAACTGAAGCGGCAGCATGACGCGCCTGCTTCGCCTCAACAGCTTTCTTGGCCGCCGACGACATAGGCTTCGCGCCTTTCGGGGCTCCCTTGTCTGGCGCTGCCGACTTGGGCATGGCGCCGCGTTTTGCCGCTGGAGCGCGCTTGGTGCCACCGCGAGGAGCGGCAGCCTTACGGCTCGACTTCGGGCCGGCAGCTTTTCCGCGCGGACCGCCCTTCGATGACTTTGGTCCCGATGACTTAGGACCTGATGACTTTGGTCCCGATGACTTCGAACCCTTTGGCGACTTTCCGCCGCTGCGACCACCGCGTGCCGGGCTCATCGCTCGACCACCGCAACTGCGAAACACGCAATACCTTCGCCACGGCCGATCGCGCCAAGGCCTTCGGCGCGATTTCCCTTCACCGTGACCGGAGCGCCGACTGCGCTTGAAAGTCGCTCACACATTTCCTCGCGGCGTGGCGCCAGCTTTGGGCGTTCGCACACCACAGCGGCATCGACATTGCCGGGTTCAAAGCCGGATTCCCGTACGAGTCGAGCGACCTCACTGAGCAGGCCGATGCTGTCAGCACCGGCCCACTTTGGATCGGTATCGGGAAAGTGCTGGCCGATATCGCCGAGGCCAGCCGCGCCAAGCAATGCGTCTGCACAGGCGTGAGCCACCACATCGGCATCGCTGTGGCCTACTAACCCGCGTTCTCCGTCGAACACCACGCCACCGAGAACCAGTTTTCGAGCCGGATCGTCGGAGAACGCGTGCACGTCGAAACCTTGTCCGACTCGTACCGTCATTCCTTCAACCTACCCGAGGGCGTCGAGGAGAATCGCGGCGATGGCCAAATCGTTGGGACCAGTGATCTTGATATTGGTTGATTCGCCGTCAATCACAATCACAGTTCCACCAATTGCTTCAACCAGCGCAGCGTCGTCGGTTGCCCCGGCAGAACTGGCGTGGGCATCTCGAAGCATGTCTGCTCTGAATGCTTGGGGGGTCTGAACTGCGACCAAGGTTGATCGATCAGGCGTTTCCGCCACAACTGATCGGCCGTTTTGATCGTGAGCGATTCGCTTGATCGTGTCGGTCACCGGAATCGCAGGGATCGCAGCATCGGCTCCGGCGTGAACTGCAGCTACCACCGCCTGATGAAGTTCACCAGACGCGAGGGGTCGCGCTGCATCGTGCACAACAATCACAGCAGCGTCTTCGTCGATGACCGCAAGCGCCGCTCGAACAGAGTCGGCTCGTTCAGTTCCACCAGTCACCGCAACATCGGCAGCGCCCGTTTCGACAAGTTCGGCGCCTTCACGCTCTTGACCTGGAGCGAGAACAACAACAACGTGATCAGCAGCGGCACGGCTCACCGCAAGCGAGTGATCAATCACTCGATCGTTACCAAGAAGTTCGTATTGCTTTGGTGTCACGCCAAAACGACGACCTGACCCAGCCGCAAGCACGATCGTCCATACCGGGCCGTCGTTGGGCACCGAGTCCCTGATCGTCATCGCGCAGACCATTTCGCAACCATGAATTGAGAGGCTAGGCGAGGCAACCGCCATGCATTCGTTCGACGCGGGACCGACGTCACACCCTGCTCTGCACCGCTAGAGTCATGGGGTGACTGATCGCGAACTCCTCAACACCATCGAGTTCTTCAAGGGATTCGACGGCACACCGCTCGATACCGTTGTCGCTGCTTCTGAGCAGCGCTCCTTTGCTCGTGGCGGAGTCCTGTTCACCGAGAACGAAGCAGCCACCGAGCTCTTTGTCGTCGTGTCGGGACGAATCGCTATCGCCAATCGCTCTGTCGATGGCCGCGAATCAGTGATTGCGCTCATGGAGCGCAGCGATCTGTTCGGCGAGATGCCCCTGTTCGATCGTCTTGCTCGATCAGCTGAAGCCCGAGCCCTTGAGCCTTCTGAAGTCATCGCCATTCCGTACGCACCGCTTCGCGACATTTACCGCGACCAGCCCGAGTTACTCTGGAACGTCGTCGAGATGCTTGCCAACCGCCTTCGCAACACCGACGAACAACTCGCCGACTCCGTGTTCCTCGATGTCACCGGCCGCACCGCCAAACGACTTCTTGAGCTCGCTGGCACTGCCGACGAATTCTCACTTCCAATCACGCAGGAAGAACTCGCAGGCATGGTGGGCGCATCACGCGAACGCGTCAACAAAGCAATCGCCAGTTTTGTGCGACTCGGCTGGATCGAACAGTCCGAGCGTCGCTATCGCATTACCAACCGCGAACAGCTCGAATTACGAGCTCGCTGAATTCAGCCTTCGGGGAACTGTTCCCCAACAAGCTGTTCTGAAAGAACCCACAACCGCTTCGCCAGTTCCGGATCATTGGCGTACTCGGAAGGTTCAGCAAATGCGCGATCGGCGAGGTAGGAGCCGGGCTTTTCGAGGGCCTCGGCACTGGCACACGCCCAGACCTGCGTTGACGCACCAACATCAACATTCACCAACGTCGGCATCTTCATTCCCGACTTCTTTGCCCTTGAAGCGAGGTCGCCAAAGTCGTCCTTCGTGAAGCTTCGGGCCAAATCGGTCATCACCATTCCGGGGTGTACCGCCCACGCGTGAACACCGGCGTCGCCGTATCGACGCTCGAGTTCAACGGTGAAGAGAATGTTGGCCGTCTTCGACTGCCCGTAGGCATCCATCTTTGAATAGTCGTTGGTCTCGAAGTTCGGGTCGTCCCAAATGATTCCCGATGCAAAGTGACCAGCCGAACTCAGGTTCACAATGCGAGAAGGCGCGCTCGCCTTTAACAGTGGCAGCAGGCGATTCACGAGTACGAAATGACCGAGATGATTGGTGCCGAACTGCAACTCAAAACCGTCGTCGGTCTTTCCGTAGGGAACCGCCATGATTCCCGCGTTCGCCAAGAGCACGTCGAGGCGGTCATGCGAAGCCAGGAATCGATCGGCGAATGCACGCACGCTGTCGAGCGAACCGAGTTCCATCACCTCGAACGAAAAGTCGCCATCGGGTACAAGTTCGGTCAGTTGCGCGACGGCGGTCTGTCCCTTTTCTTCGGAGCGAGCAGTGATGACCACGGTCGCGCCAGCTGATCCAAGGGCGCGAGCTGACTCTTTCCCCAAACCTGTGGTTCCGCCTGTAATCAACACGACCTTTCCCGAAAGGTCGATGCCTTGAAGCACATCATCGGTCGTGACGGTCAGTTCCTCGTTCATGTGATGTCCCCCGGTGTCGGCCATTCGCTTGGCCAGTTGTTGTTGACAGTAAGCGACCACTCTGGATCGCGCCGCTCCAGAAAGGCCATGACACCTTCGCGGGCATCGGCTTCGCCCATGAGGTGATGATGAAGGTCAGTCTCGGCTCGGTCCACTTCGTCGGGCGTCATTGCGAAAGTTCCCCACAGCAAGCGCTTGCTCACCGCCACTGAAAGCGGAGCGGTGTTGACGGCCATGTCGTGGGCAACTTCAAGTGCGTGAGGCAATACGTCGTCATTCGGAAGCACTCGTGATGCCACACCAAGATCGCGTGCTTCGGCCCCAGTAAACGTGCGGCCGGTCAAGAGGATGTCTGCTGCGTTCGCAAGACCGACAAGACGCGGGAGTGTCCAGTGGCTCATGGCGTCAGGCATTACGCCACGACGAACCTGAACGATTCCGTACTTCGCGTCGTGTGCCATGAAGCGCAGGTCGCAGTGCAAGGTGAGTGTGAAGCCAACGCCGATGGCATGGCCATTGACGGCAGCAATCACTGGTTTGCGAATTCGCCAGGCCGGCGGATTCACCGGATTCGCGCTGAAGGCGGACGCATCAGACCGTTCAAAAACATCGGAACCATTGGAGAAATCGGCACCTGCGCAGAACGCCGGCGGCGTGCCGGTAAGTACAACGACGCGCACCGCATCGTCGGTATCGGCCATCCGATAGATGTCACCGAGCGCCCGACCCATCGCACCGCTAAATGCGTTACGCGTCTCAGGACGATTCAGTGTGGCAACCAAAACTCCGTCGTCGTGAAGTTCTGCCAACAGATCAGTTGTGCCGGTGTCGATCGTGCGAGTCATCACACGTCGCCCGAGGCAACCTTGATCTCACGAATTGTTTCTGCGATGCATTCGTCAGTAATCGGATATCCGGGGAAGTAAAGACACACGCGATCGGCTTCGTGTCCGAAACGACGCACGATCTCAGCAGCAACTTCCTTCGGAGTACCGACAACAGCGATTGTCCGAAGCACGTCTTCATCAATCTTCTTGGCCATACCGGCCCAGTCGCCCTGCTTCGAAAGCGCGTTAAGTTCAGGCTGCAGTTCTCCCCAACCTTCGACATCGAGGACAGGCTTGTACGAAGGAGTCGAACCATAGAAACCAAGAAGCGTCTTCACGCCATTGGCTGCTGCAGCGATCTCTTCATCGGTTTGTCCCACTGCACAAATGACTTCGAGGATGATTTCGAAGTCCTTGCGATCGCGCCCTGATTTCGCGAAGCCACGTTCAAGCGCTGGCATCGTTCGTTCCGCAAAGTGACGCTCAGAATTGAACGGCATCACCAAAATGCCGTCTGCGACCTCGGCGGACATCTCACACATCTTCGGACCGAGCGCACCGACAAGTACCGGAGCCTTTCCGAATGGATTCGGACCCGGATTGAAATTAGGTGTCATGAGGGTGTGTGTCGTCCATTGACCCTTGAAGTCGAACGGACCTTCACCAGCAAAGTGAGCGAGGATCGCCTTCGTTGCACTCACCCATTCGCGCATTTGTGCAACCGGCTTCTCCCACACCGATCCGTAACGCTTCTGAATATGCGGACGAATCTGCGAGGCAAGGCCTAAACGAAACTTTCCGCCAGTGAGGAGTTGGAGATCGTTGGCTGAATAGGCGAGATGCAGCGGGCTTCGAGGAAACGCCATGGCCGCATTGGTCATCAGGTCGATCTGACAGGAGGTGCTGGCCAAGACGAGCGGGAAGAAGGCGTCGTGAGCATTCTCGAAGCTGAAAAGGCCATCGGCCCCAACCGCCTGGAGTTCCGCCGCCCGGGGCACCGCATCGAGTGGTCCGGACATTGCGAGTGAGATATCGACCTTCATGGTTCCTCCATGCCATCACGACGACGGCGCTGTTGTTCTAGCCCGTTCTCCACCCCATCTGGTCGTCTAGGCGCTGTCGTCAGACTCTTAGAAGATTTTCCGATTTCAAATAATCGTTGTGCTAATAACCAAAACCTTCAGTAAGTAGTGATCTGCCCTATCCTGCCGTCATGGCCACGAGGACCAAAAGCTCAGCATCAGCAGGTTCCAAACCAGACCGACCAAAGGTTTCACGAGCGCAAAAGACCCGAGAGGTGCAAGAGGCCATCACCGCATCGGCTCTTGAGTTACTCGCAGCAAATGGAGTCGATGGTCTTGCCCTCACGAGGATCGCAGTGCACGCAGGCATGTCGAATGGTCCGCTTTACGGACGGTACGACTCCGCTGAAGACGTTGCTCTTGAACTCTGGGAAGAACAACTTCGCGATCATTACAAACGACTCATCCTCGAGTTCGACACATTTGCCTCTTCCAAGGATTCAGAACCCTCTGAATGGTTGCTCGAAGAACTCGAAGCCCCCTCTGTGCTCACCGCAGCCGCCATCGAGGTTGTCGCCGTCGCTCGACGCTTTCCTCTTCTTGTCGACTCTGTTCGCGACGAGGTGGAAGCCCTCTTTCAGAACATCTGCGCTGCGCACCCCGAGATTCCACCAGCGGTTTGCTCACTTCGGTTGACAGTTCCAACTGGATGCGTTCTCACCAGCCGGTCAGTCCCCAAGTCTCGTCCACCGTGGAAGGAAATTCTTCTCCGGTTCCGGCAAAGCGCGCTTGATCCTAAGAACTTGAATCAGCAAGGTCTCAGCGCCACACCAGTTTTGCTTTCAATCCCTACTCCCGACACCGGCGACGTTGGCCTCGACGAATTTGTTTCCGCAGTGATGGAAGTTGTGGCGCGTGTCGGTTTCGAAAAGACCACCGCACACCGAGTTGCTCGAGCCGCTGGTCATTCATTCAGCTCTGCGTACACACATGTCGGCACCAAAGACGAGCTCATGCATATGGCGATTAGTCAAATGATGGCGCAGATCTGGCAAACGGGAACAGCGTCCTTCCTCGAACTTGGTCCGGAGGAATACAAAAAAGCAATCATCGCGTTGCAAAATGGATTGGTCGCTGAGTCGAACCGACCCATCCGCCAACTCCGTACGGAAACCACTGTTGCGATGCGTCACCACACAGATCTCGCAGCGGCCGGTCGGAAACGCACAGCCGCTTCACTCGCAATCGTCAGTGACGCTGTCAAG
>Ga0208597_1000794_pt1 | contig 12374 bp, 21 predicted proteins | sample LakMenEpi05May12_FD_150673 | JGI IMG/M metagenome (GOLD analysis project Ga0208597, IMG submission 150673) | Freshwater microbial communities from Lake Mendota, WI - 05MAY2012 deep hole epilimnion (SPAdes) | ecosystem: Environmental > Aquatic > Freshwater > Lake > Epilimnion/Euphotic zone ...
GTAAGTGTGCGCTATTGTAGAATAATCTAAATCCTTTAACGTAAATTCTGCAAACCTATCTTTTAGCGAAGTCAACGCGCCGAAGAAATTTAACGAATAACTTACAACCTGACCGTTTTTTATTACAGCTTCATTCATCTGAATTTTGCCAGTTCTAAACGGTTGTGTTTCAATTTCAATAAATGCGTCACGTCTTAAATTTTGGTCAATTGTAGGAATAACATCGCTTTCGTACCAATGCTCAAAAATAGCGTTGTTTCGTGGTGATGCAGGAACTAAAAACGATTGTGAAAAGTCGCTAAATACTTTGCTTATATCTTGAACGTTTGCAACGGAACTATTAACCGTTACAATTTCGTCTTTGAATAAGTCAACCTCAACCCCCTCAATAAATAGTGCTAACTTCGTCATAAGCGTATTCAAATTCTAGTGTATAGTTTAAATCTTTTCTGTTAACAGTTTTTATCAAGTCAATATCGCCCGTTAATATTTTTGCAGGAAGTCCGTTTACAATTACTCGTTCCGATAATAATAATTGTTCAACAATGAATTTGAAATTTTCCTCAACACTTCCGCTGTTTAATGTAACTTTTCGCCTTGCGTTGCGGTTCATCTGCCTTGTTTGACCGTCCGAAACAGTCCAACTATTTGGAGTTGCTGTTGGAACTTCAGTAAGGAAATTATAATCTTCGCTTGTAAAATTCATTTTATCGGTTGATGCTTTAAAGAAAAATACACGTTGCCACCCCCCTGCTTTATTTATGAAATCAATCGGAATCGGAGTGTAACGGCATTCAACTAACGGTTTGAAAGTAAACGATTGTAATAACACGTCTGAAGCTGAATAAAATTCAACAATATTTCCCTTAAAAAAATAATTTGTGTTCGGAAAACTTGCACTTTGATAAATAACAGGAATATCAACATACCTTTGATTTACTGCATCTAAATTCGTTGTAATTTCATTTGCAGGATTTGCAATTGAAATATATTTAACGTAAGAATTCGGAGCTAAATAAACAGTCATATATCCTGGAGAATCTAAACCGCTCGGGGTGCTCGCCGCACTTGAACCACGATAATAAAAAGTCATTCCCGTTGGGTAGTTCCATAATGGAAAAGCACCCGTAAAAGTATTAACCTCATTGCTCCATGGCAAAGTTGGAAAAACTGTTGAATCCGTAAAACTTCGGTAACCATCAAACGAGCGGAACGTTCTTGTATCTAGTAAAGTGTAAATACCTGAAACGTTTTTATATCGCTTAATTTGAACATATGCACTATGTGCGTTCGGCGTTAACGTTGGGGGGTTCGGTAGCGTTCTAATATTTTGATATGTGTTTTTAATGAACTCACGAATAAACGGAGTTATATTGAAACGAACTACATTATTCGTTAAACTCGGATTGCTTTTTTCAAGTGTGTAATTCGGGGTTGCAGGAAAAGTTGAAGTGTTACTTATAAAAATTTCAACTTTCGCTCCTGTTTGTCCCGTTTCATTTACTTGACTTATAAACGGCGTTCTTGCGTACATTTTCTCTAATTGCTATGTCGAGAATATTCTCAACGGTTAATACATAAGGGTTTATTAATTCAGTTGGTAATTTCTTTAATTTCGTTTCTAAAGCATCGGAAAAGAACATCGTTGGTTTAATACCACGGTTGTAAATATTCCCTGCTATTATTTGCGCTATTGTGTTATAATTACCTTTTTTATATTTGCCTTTTTCGTCACGAAGTCTTATGTTTTTTCTAGCTGCCCAAACTGCTATATTTGAAACAAAACTCAACCATGAACCTGCTCGACTTCCAGAACCAAATTTAAAACGGCTGTTTGGTGCTTGTTGTCCTTTTATCTTTGCGTTCGGTGAAACTTTGCTAGGGTCTTTTCCTTTAACTCCTTGATCTTGGAAAAACCCGTAATCTTCCATTGAAAAACCGATGCGAATAGAATTTTCGTAAACTTTGCTATCGCCTTTAATCGAATTGTAAAGCTTTTTAGAAGCGTTTTTTTTACGTCTAGTTAAATTCGTTCTTGCTTGTTTAACAACTCCGTCAACGAACTTTTGTAATGCTTCCGCTCTTAAATCTTTACTCATTGTCGTTTAGTTATTCGTTTAAATTCTCGCTCCTGAATTTCATCGCTTTGTTTTTTAAACGTGAGAAAAGTAAGGCATTTTCGGAGTCCCAATTTGGTAACTGCATCAAACTTTGTAACGTCTCCTTGAGCGAGTACATTGATGCTTCCATACCAACCCCACTGTTTTCCAAATTGACTGCGTTCGCTAAGTCTTCCTTCGTTAGCTTCTGCATTTCCTTCTCCAAATATGTCAGCGTAGCCATCAATAATTCTTTTTCTAAACTCCAAAAAAAAACATTCGCTCCCTTTACTATCTCCAACGGTGCAAACTTCATTAAATCGCTATATTCGTCGCTACCGTTGTAATCGTGTATTGAATAACGTTCGCCTTTTGTTTCTTTAATTGGTCGATACATAACTGCCATTGCTTTGTGAAAATTAGAAACGTCTTGTAAGTAATTTTCTAGGTCAACGTATTCGCCAAATGTTATTTTTTCTAAATTCGGAATAAAACCAAACTCCAAATCTTTTATTTTAAAACGTTCGTGAAATTTCCCTTCGCTTTTTAATGTTTCAGTCAACGAAAGAATTAAATCCGTTAAATCATTCATCGGTATTTTTGCAATTGATTTTAATTCAATACCGCAAAAACATTGAACCATTTGCTCCATTAAAAATTGTTCGTCTTCGCTATTTTGCGAAGCGTTAACAAACTTTTGGTAATTAACCAAAGGTATTTCCGAAATAGATGTTGGAATAGTAATTTCTACTTTCATAATATATAAACTATTTTAATCAATAAATGTTATACACGCCTTTATTTGTGCTTATGGATTCCATTTCGTGGTAACGCACCGCATCAATTGCGTGGTCTTTTCCCCCCTGCGGTTTATTCAGCTGTTTGCCAGTCTTATCAACGTCCCAACAATACCCACGAAGTTCTTTAATTAAATTAACGCTTTCCGAAGTTACTAAATATTCTTGCTGTTGCATTAAATCAATTCCGTAATTAATTGAATCTTTGCCTTTCGTTGCTGGGTATATTTGCAACCCCCTGCGCCGTATTTCTTCAATACTTTTCGGCTCGGCGCTATCTGCATAAATCAAAGTATCTTTTGGTAATAGGTTCGCAATATCACCGTTTAACATTCCCGTTTGGTAAAACAATTCTTTAAGAATACGTTTGTCATTCCACTTATAAACTGCTATTGCTGAAGTTGGGTCATTGGTATATCCGAAGTCTAATCCTATTCCTAATAAACGAGCATCCGTTGGTATTGAATCGATTGTTTTCCAGTTGCTAAATACAACGCCTTCAAGCATTCCGATTTGTCCTTCGCCGTAAACTTTCCACCAATTAGCCCAATAATTTGATGTTAACGCTTTGATTTTATTATTCTCTATTTGCTGAATAATAGAATCGTCTAACGCTTCATTATCTAAATAAGTAAGTATTATAAAATCTGCGTTCGGGTCGTCTTTTAATTCGGAGTGAACCCAAAATTCATTGACGGGATTGAAGTCTAAATAAACGTGTTTCTTTGTACGGATTGAAAGTTCGTTATAAGCGTCAAAGGTCATATTATTACACTCATTCATATATAAAATGTCACGCCTTGCACCCCTTAATTTACTAGAATCATCTGCCGAAAAGAAATCAAAAACAGAACCGCATTTCATTGTATACGTTAATAACGATTTGTTTAAACATTCATCGTTATATCGGTTCGTCCATTTTAGAATTTTAATAAAATCCTTTAACGCTCCACGTCTTAAATGTGGTATTGATTCAGCAATAATACTTATTTCGCTGTTCGGGTTTTTAACTGCGTAATCAATTAGGACCGCTAAAATAGAAAATGTTTTTGAAGCCGAAGTTCCGCCTTGAATTATTTTAATTCGTTTCTTCAATTGCCGTATCTTGTTGACGGCTGTCGTTCGTTTGAACATAAACTTTTTTTAGTGCGTTGACCCTATCCGCTAAACAACTTGTGCAATTAGTAAAGTTCGTTACCTTGTTAAAAACGTTAGTGTGAATTTCGTTTAATCGGTATTGAACGGAGGGAACAATTGAACCCCTTGCAACTGTAAAAAATTCGTGTAGAAAGTTGTAATCTGCTTCGTTTAAACAATTGGGTTTATTATAAGGAAATAGTTTGTTTAACGCTTCCTTTCGGCGGTCGCAACCGCAGTCTTCCCCTGCTACAAATTTAACAAGTGCTTTAATTCCAGTTGCTGTTGTGATTTGGTCGATAGTGTCGCCTAATCCTTTTGGTTTTCTTTTTGCCATTATTTATAAATTTTGTATTTCTTGTTTAACTTCTAATAAGTATTTTTGCAAATAAATAGCATACTCATTAAGTGACGTATTAGTATTTGTGAATGGTAGAACTAATATCATCTGTTCAACTGCAATTAAAGCGCATTGTTTAGCTGACGTTGAAATAATATTTGTTTCTAAAAATTTATTTGAATCACTTTGCCAATTTAACATTTTAAGATACAATTCTTCTGCTTTCTCTTTCGGTGTCATATCAATTCGTAATCGTTATTAATTAAATCTTCATAATCTTCTTTACAGTTCGCTTTTAATTTACGCTTACATTCTGCCAACGTGTCGAATACCGAGCGCAGACTTATTGTCGTTCCGTCCGAAATATCTCGCATTGATTTTCCGCTATCTAAATACAACCTAAACAACATTGCATCGTACCATTCCCACTTATCAATTTCAGCTTCGATAATGCTGTTAAAACGAAATTGTGCTTCGTGATAACTGCTATTGTCAACGGCTTCAATATTCAAAGGTAAATCATTTGTTTTATAAACTTGCTCTTTTGCTTTTACAAAGTTTAAAAATATAGACTTCAGCGTTAAATAAATATAGTATTCATTCACTTTTCCGTTAACAATTATTTGTTCGGGTTGCTTATTTCGGTCTAGTCTAAGGTACATTTCTTGCACCAAATCTTCAGCATAAAAATATTCGCCGAAACTGTTAATTACTTTTACATAACTCTTATGGTTCTTTGCAACTTCACTTAACCAATTCATTCATCTGGAAATAAAGGTTGCTCGATAATTGTATTTTCAATAGACTGTAAAGGTGCTCCGTAACCTGAATCCATCAATGCTTTGTAAGCTGAAACATCGCCGTCCCTTGCTTTTTTAATTAGTGCCAAAGTCATTAAATCTTCTTGTGACATTGTTTCGTTTACGCCTGTTAAAGGGTTCTTTAAATTTTGATTAACCTCCAACCATTGACGCGCAATAGTTGAACGGTTACGACTTCCTTTTGGTCTTCCGTTTGGGTTTCCACTTTCGCCTTGTTCAAATGGTTTTAAGTTGTCTAATTTATCAGCCATAATTCTCTGTTATTTCACTGTTTATTTTGTCCTTGGGTCTTTATTGTTTGCCCTGTTATTTGCCCTTACTGAAGCGACATTTTGTAACCTTTCAACTTCCATTTTAAACGGGTAACAATGCTTCATATTTTCAAGTGTGTAATAAACTATAGACGCACGGTAAGGGTTTTCTTTTGTTTTTATGATAGGCATTACCCCGTGAATTTCACTTTGCCCATCAAATATTGCTAAATAACCGTCTTCTTGTGCGAGTGCAAAACCATACTCAGGGAAAACAAGTTGACCGCCTACAATCCCGTCTCTTAAAATTAAAACGTTTGATAAATTACCCCTAAAATTTCCCGTGTCTTTATGGTATTTTATTGCGTGGTTTACATTTATGTTTGCGGTTGTAAAGGGTGTTTTTTCTTTAATTAAATAATCGCTATCAACGTTTTCTTGTATTACTTTTAAATCGTGTTCGTGTTGCGTTGGTAAATAGATTTTGTAAATTTCAGTTAAGTAAGGTAAAAAACTAAATAATATATTTGCGTTTTCTTTTTCGTTTTTTGTTTGTGCTGAAAACCTACAATAATCATTTCTTAAAGGTATTCTTGGTAAACTTCCAAATACGCTTGATTGTGTTGGAAGTGCTTTTCTTGTCCTGTAAGTTTTTACATATTTTGTATTTAAACTTGCGTTCCTTATTCCTTGTAATTGATTATTATCTATTTTAATATATAAACCTACATTAACGCCATTTTTAGTAAATAAAGTGTCTTCACTTATTACTAAATTATAATCATTTTTTGTTGGCGTTTGTTTTATTAGTTCTTCGCAGCCCTTAATTTTATTTAATTCAAATGTTTTCATTTTCCATTAACTTTAAAATTACTTGGCTATGGTTTTCTAATTCGTGTTTTGCTTGTTGTTTATTAAACCATTCAATAACATTTTCAAAAGTTTCGTTATCATAAACTAAAAACATTCTTTTTAATTCAGCACTTAAAAATTTATCTAATTTACTTAATTGGTCTAAACCTTCATAACCTTCATTATTAGTCATATTATCTTCAAAGCCATAAATTTGCAAACCCCACTCTTCCAACTGCTCCGAATCCCATTCGCTTAATAAACTCCAATCCCATTCGCCACCGCTTACGTTATCCTTAATCAGAAATTCTCGTTGTTGTTCTTCCGTAAGGTTATCGGCAATTATAATCGGAACTTCTTTTAATCCTGCTTCTTTGCACGCTTTAAATCGCATATTTCCGCCAAGGATTACCATATCTGCGTTAACTACAATAGGTCGAATATCTAGCATTTCTGGAAAGTCTTTTATTGATTGAACTAACTTCTTAAAATTGTCGTCTTTAATTAACCTGGGGTTGTTTGGGTTTAATTTAACCTCGCTTAGTTTTGTTTTGATTGCATTCATATCGTTAAAAATTCTATAACTTCATTTTCTATAAAATCAAAAAGTTGTTTATCAATTTGTGTTTTGCATTCTAATTTTTGAGTAGTTATTTCAAAGGTACAATGTAATTCTAAATTTGGCAAATTTGACCAAACAGATTCTAATTTACGCACAAAAATACCATTTTCGTAAACGTCAATAATTGCTACTTTATTTGCTTTCATTCAATTGGTATTAAATTCTGTATTTCAGTCTGGAACGTTTCAAAGTCCGTCCACTTACAAAGGTAATAAATTCCTCCGCTTTCTTCAACTTCAATTTGTCTTGCTTTTTGTGAATCACGTTGTTTGTCTTTTCCTATCTTTAATTCCAAACTTAAAAACTTACCGTTAACAAGTCCCTCTGCGTCCGACATTCCTTTATTTGAACTAGGTATGTAACCAATTCCAACTCTATATTTTCCCTCGCTTGAAATACGTTTAAATGCTGAAGATTTTGGGTAAATGTAGTGAACGTAATCAACGATTAGTTTTGTTATTTCGTTGGTGTTTGCGTTTGGTATTTTTAAAGTTTCTTTTTTCTGAATAACAAATTCGTAAGGAATACCGTTATCCGTTTGTCGAACCTCAACTAATCGTTTTTTAGTTACTCGTTTTTTATCCAAATCGTATTTTTTAAACGTAACTTTTGACGCTGGCATCGTTGAATTTAAACAATCAATCATATGAACGTAATCAATGAATTGTTTAAGGGTGTAAGGTTTCAAACTGTTTCTATTTTAAATTCACGTGAATAATTACCCGTTGCAATTAGTTGTTTTTTCTTCCAAAGTGCTAACTGACGGCTCGGGAAATACCAAACCTGAAAATTAGCATAAATTAGTTTATAAGTCATTTTATATTTATTTTATAAGCTTCAAACTTTTGTTTTAATTGCTCGTTTTGTAACTCCAAATCACGAATGTAACTTTGCGATTTATTAAAGTATTCCTGAATCAAAAGTAAACGGTTTAATGTTTTCTCGAATTTAAGAATTGTTTTAGTGTTCGGCAAATCTTCCTTTTGCTTTGCGATCAAGTTACGTTCAACTTCGATAATAATATCGTTTAGAAAATAACCTGAGTGTTTGTATTGCGTTTCCATGATCCAACTCATATCGAGCTTTTTCCACGCTTTATCGATTTCGTGCGTTTCTGCTAAAATTTCTTTTATTGAATTCATAATCCTGCTTTTGTGTTTAGTTCGTCCCAAATTTCAACTTTTTCCTTTACTATTTCTTTTTCACGTTTCACAAACATAATGTGTTTTATTCCGTTTGGCTCGCTGTAATCAACTTCTATTTCAAAGAATTTTACATATTTATTAAACGCTTGTGTAAATGCTGTTTTTCCTTTAAATCCATACTTCCCTACAATTGCGTTATAATCGTTAAATAGCTTTTCGTAATTATACCAGTCATTAAATTTCAATCCTTGCAATTGGTTGTAAAGTTCAATATTAATTTCTGTTTGTAATTTTTTAATTGGTAAAGAAATTTTATCGTAATCCATTAAACCGTTTTGTAAGTATTTTTTTATGCATTGAATCATATAAGAATCAAAACGTTTCCATTCAGCTTCGTTCCAACTATCAAATAGTTTATGCCCAAAATAATGTAAGGGCGTATATTTTGAATTAAAAAATGTACTTAGTTCAACTTCGAATTTTCTGGCATCATGCGATCCACCAGAACCCTTTAACGTGTAATTTGTAGTAATTAATATTTTCGGGCTTTCTGAAATTGAAAGTTTTATTGTATCAACTCCTTTGTAAGTAATATCAATTCCTTCCGTAATTTCTGAAAACAAATCTTCGAAAACAAAGTTCTTTTTTACATCGTCGTAAACCAAAACCTGAGTATCTGTTTTTACACTTGAATACTTAAATTTATCGTTTGAATCAAACTTTTTTCCGTTAAGTGAGTGAACTTTTTTAAGATGTTTTAAAGCATTCCAAAATAAACCTTTTCCGCTCCTACCGTTTGGTTCATCGCTAATCATTTCATCATTTAAAATTATCGCGCGATTATCGCAACCGTTGTTATAAGAATGAAGTAAGTAACCTATTACAGATTGAAAAGTATTGTATCTGGCAACCGCTTGTTTATAGCTTTCAATTTCTTTTGAACTTGCGTTTTCTGTTAATTTAAAACCTCCTGAAATTAACCAAATGAAAGTTCTATATTCGCTATCATGGTGATCGCATTCTGAATATTCTCGGTTAATAATTTGGTCTTTCCAGACGTTAAGGTTATATTCCTTATATTCCTTTAATTCAACTTTGTTTTTTGTAATTTCTAAAACTCCGTTTTTATAAAATAAGTAGCAGGTTTCTGCATTGTCTCTTAAAATGTTTATTGTTTCAGTTTTAAGCATTGACAAATAATCTCTTTTAAAAAGACTTGTTCGACTTGTAACTAAATTGAATACAGAACTTTCAAAATTATGCTGTAAAATAAAATCCATTACAAAATCCTTTATTTCGTATTCATCAACTATATTTAAAAATATACCGTTTTTTCTTATAAGATTAAAAGTGCTTTGAGGGTTTGGTTTTGACTTTATAAAATTGTTTCCTTCCAGAAATAATTTAAAATTGTAGTTGTGAATTGATATTTTGCCGTCTTTAAACGTGTCCCAAAATGTCATTAATGTAGTTGCTTCATTCATTCTGCATAATGTTTTAAAAAATAAAAGCCCATTAACCTTTTGCGATGCAGCGCTACTAAGTTAATGAGCTTTAAATAATTTTTTTAGTGACTAATAGCTACCCTTCTGCATTGATAACTTTCACGTCCACAAATATACAAATAATTCTTTAATAAAAAACTTTCTTTAAACTTTACCAAAACTTTTAAAAAGTCGGGAAGCATTTTCCTTTTGTTTATAAGGGTTTGAACTACATTTCCCCACTTTCTTACTTTTTTTTTAGAATTATTATTTTTTAATTCCTAAGTCTGTATTGAATAGGAAATTATAAAAAAGTAGGTAAAAGTCGGGAAATTTTGCTGTATCCTTTGCTGTATATAGCTTTTACCTTCCTTACTTTTAAAAAGTTTTAGGGTAGTTTTATGTTTTTAACTGCTAAAACTCGGGAAATACGCATAAAAAAAACCCCTACAACTAAATGCAGGGGTTAATTAATTTGGATTGTGTTACTTGAATTTAACCATTAAACTATCTTTATTGTAGCTAATTGAAACTTTCGGCACCTCAACGCCCTCGTTATCGAATAGCATTGTTTGTTTTTGCGCTACCTTTAACAATTCCTCACGTGCTTTTAAACTAGCTTGTAAATTAGCGTAAACCAAATCTTCTGAATAGTTTAGTTTCTTCGCTCCGTCTTTGCGTGTAAATTCCACGTTTCCGAAAGTAAAAGTTTTCGCTGTGTACTTTTCTGCTTCGTCACGTGCCATTTCATCAATCTTTACCTTTGCTTCTTTGAATAGCTTTTCCAACTTATTGAAACTTGCAAATGCATCTAAGGGGTTTACAACTCCATTTTCAACGGCTTCAACGATCGCGTTAATACCTTGCGTTGTTTTCTCGATTACGTTCGGCTGTGCGTTTTGGTAATCGTGTTCTTTTGCTTGGAGGTCAACTCCGAAATCTTCCATGTTTTCCATTATTGTTTGTTTTTAGGGGTTAAAAATTATTATCTTCTTCGTATTCTTGTATTTCTGCTTCTCGAAAATTATCTAATATTCCAGAACTTCGACTAACTGTTGGCGCAACATTTTTAGCAACCAGCGTTTCGTAATATAGGATAATTTCAGTTATTCCAACGTAAGGTAAAACCTTTCCGTCAATTAAATTCGTGAACCTTTCACGTGTTTTTTTTAATGCTTCAGCTCGTGTCATAATTTGTTTTTTGCTCGTAAATAATTCATATATAATTCAATGTTAAAGTGTCCACGCTTATTCCACCAACTTTCGATGTCTGCTAAATTCATTTCTTAAGGTTTAAAAGTTCAATGTTCTGAGTCCCTGTAAAGATGAATTTTTCCTTTACTTGTTCAATAGTTCTTTTGCCTTCAATAATTGCTTGTTTAACAGTTTCAAACGTTGGCGCATCGCATTCAGTTTTTTGTACTTTAACGGGTTGTGAAGCTTGTTGCCCGTCATCGTCAATAGCTTGTAAGGTTAAAAGTGAACTCAAAGTATATCTTCGAAAGTACGTAATTGCGGAACCCATTTGTTGCGGTGTTATTCCAATAGGCAAACTGATTCCGCTTTCTACAAATGTTGCATCTTCAACGTTTGTTATTACTGTAAATACTTTACCGTCTTTAATTGGCTGTAATAGAATTAAACCTTTGTCAAGTAGTATCGGTTCAACTGCTTCAATTAATGCGTTTAAATCAGCATAAGTGTTTTTGAAGTGTGGATTTTTAGCGTTCTTCGCTACTTTTCCGATTTCTTGTTTTGCTTCGTAAAGCTTTTGGTAAATGTTTTTTGTTTCCATAATTGTTTTTTTTACAAATTTAATTTTAAAGAACCGCCCAAAACTTATAATTGTGATGAACGGTAAATATCAATGATAAACGGTTAAAACGGGAGTCCGTCGCCATCATCTTCAATTTGGTCAACACGTGCCTTGTCCTGAATACTTTCTCCGTTGCCATCTAGTCGTTCAAGTTTCCACGCTTCCAACGTATTGAAATACTTTACTTCGCCTGCTGGATTCGTCCACGCCCTGCCACGAATATTAATTGAAACGCTTACTTTCTCGCCTAATTTATATTGGTCTAGGTAGTCGCATTTATCTTGCGTTAACTGAAACTCAACTTGCTGTGGGTATTGGTCGCTTGTTTCAACAACGAACGTTCTTTTACTAAACTTTTCGCTAATTACTTGCGTGGCGTTAATTACCATTAATTTTCCTGCTACTTGCATTTTATATTTGTTTAATTGTTACTAATCTATTGTTTCTAATTCGGCTAAATAATCTTCTAATTCAGCAATTTTAGTTTCTTGTTCCATAAGTAGTTTAAGTGCGACTATTGCTTTTGACGGATTATTTTCACGCATTGCATCACGCATAAATTGATTATAATTATCAATAGACATTAGATTGATTTCTATTTTTTCCTTAGTGTTTTTAATTTCGGAATTTACTTTTTGCCAATCTAATTCTACTCCATTTTCGCAGTCGCATTTTGTGTAATAATAGTTCACTTCGCCCATTTGCAAAACTTCATTTTCTAATTTGCCGTTACCATCGCAACCAGTGCAAACGGTCATAAATTTATCTTTTAACATTTTGTTTTATCTTTTGAAATTAATAACTGAATATAACCGCTGACGTTTACGTCTTTAAGTTGCTTAAATGATTGTTCTTTGCAGTGCTTTATATCTGCTTCGCTAATTGAAATCTGGATTCTTTTCTTTGCCATTTTATTTAGTTTTAAGGGTTAAAATTTTGATTGTTGCTACTATGCTATAAAGCACTAATAAATAAACGATTTTTCCTTCCATGATTTATTGTTTTGGTTA
>Ga0208597_1000797_pt1 | contig 12358 bp, 11 predicted proteins | sample LakMenEpi05May12_FD_150673 | JGI IMG/M metagenome (GOLD analysis project Ga0208597, IMG submission 150673) | Freshwater microbial communities from Lake Mendota, WI - 05MAY2012 deep hole epilimnion (SPAdes) | ecosystem: Environmental > Aquatic > Freshwater > Lake > Epilimnion/Euphotic zone ...
GGCGCCAAGTTGGTCTTGTGTTCACACCTCGGCCGCCCGAAGGGTGTGACAGCTGAGTTGAGCCTCAAGCCTGCTGCTGTGCGTTTGAGTGAACTGCTGGGCCAAGACGTTACACTCGCGCCTGATTCGATCGGTGCCGAGGTTGAGGCACTGCGTGCTGGACTGCAAGCAGGCCAAGTTCTTTTGCTCGAAAACACCCGCTTTTATGCGGAAGACGAAGCGAATAATGCCGACCACGCCAAGAAGCTCGCCGGCCAAGCCGAAATTTTTGTGAATGATGCCTTTGGCACAGCGCACCGCGCCCACGCTTCCACCGAGGGTGTGACTCATTTCGTCAAGCAAAGCGCGATGGGCTTCCTGATGGCTCGTGAGCTGGAATACCTCGTCGATAAACTTGATCAAGCCGAGCGTCCGTTTCTCGTGATCATGGGCGGCGCCAAGGTCTCCGATAAGATTCAGGTAATCAACTCGCTCATGGCCAAGGCTGATACCTTCGTCATCGGTGGTGCCATGGCCTACACCTTCCTCAAAGCCCTCGGTCACAACATGGGCGGCTCACGCGTGGAGACCGACAAGCTTGATCTCGCCTTGGACATTTTGAAAAATGCCAAAGACAAGGGCATTCGTTTCCTTCTTCCTGCCGACAACCGCATCACACAGGAGTTCAAAGATGGTGCCGAGACGAAAGTCACTGCTCCTTATGCCGATGGTGGAGAAATCCCCGAGGGCTGGGAAGGCATCGACATCGGCACGCAAGCGATCGCTGAGTTCAGCAAAGAAATCGCCTCCGCTAAGACAATTCTCTGGAACGGCCCGATGGGTGTGTTCGAGATCGGGTCCTTCGCTGAGGGCACCCGCGCCATAGCACAAGCCGTGGCCGATTCCGATGCCGTATCGATCGTCGGCGGTGGTGACTCCGTGACCGCAGTCAACAAATTTGGCCTCGATGACGATATGAACTTCATCTCCACTGGTGGTGGCGCATCGCTCGAATTGCTGGAAGGCAAAGAGCTCCCAGGTGTTGCCGCTCTCACCAACGTCTAATTTTTCACCCACAAATTACCCTTATTACTATGTATCGCCGCCCTATTTTCGCCGCCAACTGGAAAATGAACAAAGGTCCCTCGGACACCGAGTCTTTTGTGAAATCCTTCCTCAGCAAACTCACTGGTCGTCAGACTAGTGACATCGTAATCGCCGCCCCCTTCATCGCCCTGCCGACCCTGAGCGAAGCACTTCGCGACGCACGTGGTGTGGAAATGGCAGCACAAAACTGCTCGCAGTTTGACGATGGTGCCTATACCGGAGAAATCAGCGTCAAAATGCTGCGTGAGATCCTCGTCCGCCACGTGATCATCGGTCACAGCGAACGTCGTTCGATTTTTGGAGAAACCAATGCCGTCATCAATGCCAAGATGAAAAAAGCCCGCGAGGCTGGCCTGAAGTTGATCTTCTGCATCGGCGAAACTCTCGAAGAACGCAACGCGGGACAACTCGAAAGCATCCTGCGCTCACAGATCACCGAAGGTCTTGACGGCATCACACCTTCCGATATGGAAGACACCGTGGTCGCCTATGAGCCTGTCTGGGCGATCGGCACCGGCGTGACGGCCACCGCTGAGCAAGCACAAGAGGCACACGCCTTTGTCCGCAGTGTGATCTCCGATCTTTACGGTCCTGAGGTTGCTGGAAAACTCCGCATTCAATACGGCGGCAGCGTCAAGCCGAACAACGCGGCCGAGCTGATGGCCTGCCCCGACATCGACGGAGCTCTCATTGGTGGTGCCTCGCTCGATGCGCAAAGTTTCGTTGACATCATTTCCAACGGTTCGCCAGCCAACTAAGCGACTAGTATTATTCTAACAAAAAAGCCGCTATCCTCATGGGATGGCGGCTTTTTTCGTTGTGCTTGTTTGCTTGAGATTATTAGCGGATTTCTACCGTAGTACCGGGGCTGATCAGCGATGGTAGGCGTATGACATCCCAGTTCGAAAGCCGAATGCAACCCGCCGATTGGGCACGTCCGATGGTTTCAGGATCGGCGGTGCCGTGCAGGCCTATACCAGATTTACTCAATCCGCACCACATGATGCCTACGGGGCTATTGGGTCCAGAAGGTAAGTCATATACCTTGGATTGATCGGTACTGCGCTTACCTGTTTCGAGCAAAGATTTATCATAGCGCCAACTGGGGAACTCGACACAATTGCGCACTTCCCACATGCCGTAGTGAATGAAACGTTCTTTGCCGGGAGTGATGGGAAAGGTCGCAATGAGCGAGCGGTTTGCGGCAGGCTTAGCAGGTGCGACAGTGCCATCAGCTGGTTCTTCCTCGACAACTAAGGCTACGGGTGTTGCTTCAAAAATCCGCAACTGATTGCGCTTGGTGTCTACGACAACATGTCGCTGAGCTTTGGCTTCATCGGTCTTGTGCTGAATGCCGGTAATTTTTTCGATGAGAAATGGCGTGACGTTCGGCACCTTGATTTGACTGCCTGCCTTGAGATTGAATAATTTCTTAGCACCATTGAGCTCTAGCAAATATTCGAGATCAGTGTGATAGCGTTCGGCCATGAGCTCTCCTGCACTGCGATAACTGAGTCGTTTTGTTTTCGATTGCAGAATCCGATCATTGGGCAACTTAGGATTGACCCACTTCACTAAAATATCTGGTACTATGCCTGTAGTAAATGGCTCGCTCACACTCTTGCGTGCTTCTGCAAGGACAGCTACCCAGTCATCGATCGGATGGCCATTGACTTCATTCCATGCCTTCACGGCGTGCTCGGTGAAAAGCCCTGGTTTACCGTCGATCACTCCGGGGCCGAAGTTTAATTGATCGAGGAAAATCTGTAGTTTTACCGCATCATCTCCGGTGGGCTTGCCTTGCACGGCGACATCGCTTTCGAGGGGTTTCGCCAGAGGTATGGATTCTGGGTCGAGCATGGGCTTGACCTTGATGGCACCAGGTTTCACTAAGACCGCATCGGGAGATGGAGGAGTGGGTTCTTGGGCGAGGAGGCAGACAGTCATCAACAGATTGGCGGCGATGAAGAGCGGCTTTGATTTCATAGGTCGGAGGGCGGTACTTCTAAAGTGGAAAATGCCATGAGTTTTCCTGCAATCGAGTCAGGCACAACGGCTGAAACTAGGATATCATTGTCCTCGTAAGAAGTCGAGAGCACTTTTGCATCACGGTGCAGGAGATTGAGTACATCGCCGCGTGTTTGCGGAATGCGATAGTGCATTTTCTGGATTCGATCGGCCAGCGCCTCGGCACACAGCGCGAGCAAGGTCTCCATGTTTTCACCCTTCGACGCAGAAATGTAAATCGCCCCCGGATAGCGGTTTTCTAAGAGTAATCGCTGTACTTCGTCTTCCAGCAAGTCGGTTTTGTTGAGTACGGTAATGATTTTTTTGTCACCTGCACCGAGTTCTTCTAAGACCTCCAAGGTAGTCTCGTAGAGCCGATCAATCTCGGGCGAGGAGCAATCGAGAACGTGGATGAGAAAATCTGCGAGCACTGCTTCTTCCAGTGTGGCCTTAAAGGCTTCCACCAAGCGGTGCGGTAAGTTGCGGACAAAACCAACCGTATCGGTTAACAAGAGCGGTTGACCATCGGGCAGCTCGATCCGCCGTGTTGTGGTATCGAGCGTAGCGAAGAGCATGTCCTTGGCGAGCACATCAGCGCCGGAAAGTTTGTTGAGCAAGGTAGATTTTCCGGAGTTGGTGTAGCCGACGATGGCTGCGTGAGCCGTGCCGAGTTTTTCACGCTCCTTGCGCTGGGTTTTGCGCTGGCTGCGGACATCTTCGAGCTCTCGTTTGAGTCGATCGATGCGTTGATAAGCCAAGCGGCGGTCCACCTCAATTTGTTTTTCACCCATGCCACGGTTAGCACCGCCACCACCACCGCTGCCACCGCCTGCACCACCACCTTCGCGGTCAAGGTGTCCCCACATGCGGGCCATGCGCGGCAGGGCGTATTGCATGCGTGCGAGGTCGACCTGAATGCGTGCTTCACGGGTTTGCGCGCGTTTGTTAAAGATATCGAGGATCACTTCTTCTCGGTCGATGACTGCTACATCGCCCAGTCTTTCCCATGATCGCTGCTGCGAGGGTGAGAGGCCGTTGTCAAAAATGATGACATCACATTCAAAGGCTTTTGCGAGGTCAACGATTTCTTGGGCCTTACCGGTGCCGCAAAGGTATTGCTTGTGGAGAGCTCGGCTGCGGTAAAACACGGTGTGCACAATGTTGATGCCTAGTGTCTCTACCAGTTCGTGTAATTCTTCTAACAGCGATTCTGCTTCCACTTCCTCGCGAGGATCAAAATAAATGCCGACGAGCATCGCGCGCTCGACCATTTCAGGACGTTCTCTAACTTCAAACATGTGCTGTGGGGTGTTTTACCATGGAATTCTGATGAATGCTATGGAAAAAATGAACGCACAAGCAGTTGAGGACTTGGTCAAATAATCGCGCGCGAATTTTTTACTGACAAGCACCGCTCCTGCGCGGAGCGATCGAATCCGATGCCACCAGAGCTCAGGGTTTCCAGCGAGGTTTCCACTCGGGAAGTGGTGTGCGAGCTTGGCGGAGATATTGATCAATCGCTGCGCATACATCGGGGTGTTGGCTTGCCACATTGGTCGATTCTCCTGGGTCGTTTTGTTGGTCGTAGAGAACAATGGGGGCGTCTGCACTCCCACGGCGAATGCCTTTCCAACGTCCTAGGTAGAGGGCGGCCTGTTGGAACCCACCTTCGTGAAACTCCCAGTAAAGAAATTCGTGCTTAGCTTGTTTTTTGCCGCGGAGGGTAGGCGCAATGCTGATGCCTTCTGTTGGCTTGTCGGGCTTCGTGCCGGCGAGCTCGGCTGCCGTGGGTAACCAATCGGCAAAAGAACCAATGTGATCGCTGGTGCTTGCTGCTTTGACAGTGCCCGGCCACCAAGCGATGAATGGGATTCGAATGCCACCATCCGTGAGGCTGCGTTTGATGCCGCGATAGAGGCCGCTGGGTTGAAAGCGATCGAGTTGATGTCTGCTTTCGTTGTGTGGCCCGTTGTCACTGGTGAAAATCACAAGGGTGTTTTCGGCAATGCCGAGCGCACGTAGTTTTTCGAGCAATTGCCCCACGTAGCCATCGAGCCGTGAGATCATCGCCGCGTGGCCTCGATCCTGAGCGGGCCATGTTTTTTTGGCATACGGTCCGTAATCGGGAACATGTGCCCCATCACCAAGGACGCGCGCCCGTTCGTTATTGGCATGCGGTGTGACCATGCTCCAATAAAGAAAAAAGGGCTGCTTCTGGTTTTTTTCGACAAACTGTAAGGCGCGTTCGGTGAAAAGATCATCGGCAAATTCCACGGCCTTGGTCGCGTAACCACTGCCCCCGACTCCTACGGGCGTAACGATATTTTTCAGCGATTTTTTCTCCTCCTGATCCCAGAGAAAATCGGGAAAGTGATTGTGCGCATGTTGGTGATTGAGGTAGCCAAAAAATTCGTCAAATCCCTGTGCCGCGGGCAGTCCAGACTCGGCACCACCGTACTCGCCGAGCCCCCATTTCCCGAGAACTGCGGTGCGATATCCTGCGCTCTTCAGGATCTTGGCCACCGAGGGGTCCTCGGCCAACAAGCGGATTTTTTTCGCATCACCATTGCCACGAATTCGGGTATGACCCTGATGCTGCCCCGTCATCAATACACTGCGCGAGGGCGCGCAGACTGTGGCACCAGAATAGTAATGAGTGAAACGCATGCCTTCTTGCGCCATGCGGTCGATGTGCGGACTGGCGATCATTTTTTGTCCGTAACAGCCCAATTCACCGTAGCCAAGGTCATCCGCCATGATCCAGATCAAATTCGGCGGTGTAGCTGCGTGGAGCGAAAGACTCGACAGTAAGGCGAAAAGCATGGCTTTCATGGCAAGGGAAGAAGTTTTTTGTTAGATGGTGGGCTCTGCAAAAAATGGATTGTAAGCTCGCTCTAGCGCTACAGTAGTGGCGGGGCCGTGTCCGGGAAGGAGAATGGTATCACCAGTAAGAGATAAGACGTGATGGCGCAGATTGCGCAGAGCCATTTGGTAGGTGAAGGAATCAGGGCAGCCGCCGATGGAACCCGCAAAAAGGGCATCTCCCACGACGCACAGCGGCTTTGATAAGCCCTCGATGAGGTAGCCATAGGATGGGAGGCAATGTCCGGCGAGGTCGAGGCACTTGATCCTCAGATTGCCTAGAGTAATGCTGGAGCCGAGAGGGAGCGAATGTTGCTTTTGTGTGAGCGATCGCAGTGCAGAGATCCCGCCAACATGATCGCGATGGTCGTGTGTGAGGAAAAGTTGCAGGTCCGCGGCACCGATGTTGCTTAGCAGTTTGTGTGCATCATTTGCTCCGTAGCCGGTATCAAAGAGCAAGGTCTGATCTTCATCGCGGATCAGCCAAGCATTGACGAAGTCGCTCTCAAAGGGGAGTTGGAGCCGACTCGCGGAAGTGAGATGCGGAACCTGTGGACAGTATTTCGAATGATGGCGCAGAGCTTTAGGCGAGAGTTGCAAAGCCGCAGCGAGAACTTCCGCTTGCGTAGACCATTCTCCCGCCAAAATGGCATCCCATACAGCAGCCGAGACTCCCCATCGTGTGTGAAGATCCGCAACGCTGAGCTCATGCCCGCGCAGAGCCTTTCTCCAGACGTAATGAAGATCGTCTTCGAGCGGTATCGCCTCGGCGAGACGCGTGATTTTTCCCGATGTGGAGGAGGACATCACTGAACGGTGAAATTGCGACCTTTGCCTGATGTCCAAGCATTTTTGAGGCTTGCGTAGAGTGCTTCGAGATCCTGCAACTGCATGACGCGGAATTCCACGGTGTGTGCATGTGTGGTGGCTGGATACGATTTTTGTACCAATTCGTGTAGCTTGGAGCCCGTGCGTGCGGCGTTGTTGTCGAGCACTTCCTTGGCGCGATCAACGATCTTGGTAGCGGCATTGGCGGCGACAGCCTCGCTGGCGGGCACGACGTGATAGATGCGGGTAAGCGATTGACCTCCAAGGGTATCGATCACGACCTCAGTGCAGAGCAGTCCTCCATCGAGCAAATACTGGGTTTTGCTAATGGCGCCGATGCGATCCACGGCGACCATGATTTCGCCACCATTGATGTTGCCTTGCCAGAAACGATCGTTGCCTTTGCTTTCGAGCTCCTTCACGCGGGCTTCGAGCTCTTGTTGTCTTTGGTCCGCATCTTGGGCGTTTTGATTGTTATTGTTCGTTTGGTTTTGACCTTGAGCCAATAAAGCAAAGGAGGTGCAGAGGAAAAAGCAGAGGCTGAGTGTTTTCATGATGAGCAACATTGGCATAAAGGGCGGACGCTGACCAGTGCGGAATGAAGAAATTTTTTCACGCAGGAATTTCGCGATTGCATTCGCAGCAGTACTCATTATCCTGACTTTCGTGGTTCGTTTTCGCCCTAATGTAGCAGCGTTATTCCTTCGGCCTGAAGGGCATCTTCTGGTGTGTGAGCGTTCTACCTTTCAAGGGGCGTGGCAATTTCCGCAAGGCGGAGTGGATCCGGGTGAATCGCTTGAACAGGCGCTAGCCCGGGAAGTTCGCGAAGAGATTGGACTCTTGCCGGAGCACTATGAGGTGCTGCGCAAGGCTGATGGATACCGCTACATATATCCGCCGGAAGTGCGATTGAAAAAACGCAAAAAGCATGGCTTTCACGGGCAGGAGCAGACCTACTATTTGTGCATGCTTAAGCCGGATGCGCCTGAGGTGAATGTGAACCAGCGTCCGCGCGAGTTTTCTGCGTACCGTTGGATCTTGCCGACGGAGTTTGAGCTGGAGTGGCTGCCGGAATTCAAGCGTGAGGTGTATCGACAGGTCATGAAGGACTTTTTTGATGTAAACCTTTAAGGCTCAGATTGTCAAAAATGCAAAATGCTTCGGATTGATGAAGGATTTTCATCCTTTGTGACATCATGGTCACAGAATTTTCAGTTGCAAGTGAGTTGTTTTCGTATTTACATCGTGCTGGCATTAATCTTGCTGTATTGAACTCAAATACGACATGCAAGTCACTCACTCCAGGCCCCGCTGGCAACGATGGCAACACAGGCGTTTTGCTCGTGAGGCCCGAGGATTTTCGTTGACGGAATTGATGGTCGTGATGGTGATTTTGGCGGCATTGTTGGTGGCTGCGGCTCCGGTTTTTATGAAATCGAGCACGAAGGCGCGGCAGGCATCGCGTGAGGTGGTGAAGGGGCATTTGAATCGAGCTCGCTCTCACGCCATTGCTACCCAGCAGGCCACGGCAGTGCTTTTTGCCAATTACAACGCTGGACCAGAGTTGGGGGGCAAGATGCTCGGTATTGCGGAAATGAAATGGGAAGATGACCCGAATGATGCGAAACCGGGAGCCTATGAAGTGAAGTCGGTTTTGCAGCGTTGGGAAAAACTACCTGGCTCGATGATGGTGATGGATCAATCCAGTGTCGGTCATCAAAAGCCATCGATCATGGATGTGGATGAAAATTTTCGCGTCCGCCTGAATCGCAAGGATGTTGATGCGAGAGCGATCATTTTTTCGCCATCGGGGCAAATCGTAGCTCCGGTAGATCAGGCGATCGAGATTTTACTAGGTGCAGGAAATTTGACAAATGGGCAGGTCACAGCTACCGAAAAAAACGGCGGTAAGATCTCGTATGATCGCTTGCAGATCAATCGCCTCACGGGCCGAGCCCGACAGACATTAGCCGAATGAGAATTAGCTTGTCATCACCCCGACGCAAACACCGCGGCCTCACCTTGATGGAGGCTGTGATCGCGATTGGCATTGTGGCGGTGGCGGTGCCGTTGATTTTGGCCGCTACGTCTGCGGCATCAAAGTCACGCATCAACTCGGAGGCGGACACCCGCGCTGCATGGATCGCAAAGGAAACGCAGCGGCAGTTGATCGATGCTTGGCGCGGTCTGCCTGATACGTATTTCCCGACAAAACCAGCGTTTCCGGCATTTTCCTCTGAAGCAGAACCACTGGTCTTGTTATTCAATCAATCGGCAGGATTAATCGGCCCCGGCAATCCTGAAGTCCATGCGAGTGGCTCAAGTAATCCAGACGCTTACTACATGGTTGCGATTCATGGTGAGGCAGCGATCCCCAGCACCGCAGATCAGGCCGATAACTCCCTTTCCAAAGTCTTCATTTCCGTCGAGCACAATGCGAAATCCCCACGCTCGAAGCGCAATAGTAATCCATTTATCGTGTTGATCCCCCGCCAAACAGCACCATGACCGTCCATCTTTCATCAAATGCTTTCCCCGCTACGCGACGCTTACTTTGGCGCCGGGGTTTCACTGTGGTGGAACTCATGACCGCGATGGTTGTGACATCGATGTTGATGATCGCGCTGTTTTCCCTCGTCGGACAATCGAGTACCAACTACCGTCTGTCTCAACGCAAAGTCAACACGCTCGCCGATACGCGGGCGTTTTTGCATTTCCTGCAAAATGATCTATCATCCCGCATCAGCGATACTCGATTTTTCTATCGCGAGACCAGTGCTGGTTTTGTCGAATTCGCCTTCACCCGCACCCGCAGTGTGGACGAAGATACGAGCAAAGGGGATTTGGCGACGACGATCTATTATGTTGCCGTCACCGAGGACGATGCTCGTCATGAATCACCGAAAATTTTCCGTCGCACCCTGAGTGCCGAGGACACCCAGAAACTGCTCGCACTGGGCGAAGCGGCACCATTTCCCACCTACGATGCCAACGCTGACGAACCCTTAGTGTATAACGTTGTGAGCTTCATGATCAAGCCGACTTTGCGCGATGATTCGGGCGATTGGCGCGAATGGACGGCCAAAGACCCCAAGGCGCCCGAGCGCTTGCAACTCACTCTAGATCTGATCGACGATACCACAGCGCAACGCTTCGCAAGCAAAGATGATTGGGTTATCCTCAGCGCCAGCACGGATCCCAAACAGCGGGAAGCCATACGCAGTTTCACTCACAACATCTCCCTCACTCCATGAACATTTCCTCTCATGCAGCTTGGAAAAAACGGCGCCAGCAACGCGGGTTCGCTCTCCTGATGAGCGTTCTTGCCGTCGCTGGGCTGATGGTCATGCTCATTGGGTTATTGTCCATGCTAACGTTAGAACGCAAAACGGCGCGTTCGTACTCGGATGCCGCGCGCGCCGATATGGCATTGCAAAGTGGCCTAGCCGAGGCCATCGGCACCATCAGTCCGATCGCCAATCGCGATGACACTCTGGTTTTCCGCATGGAAGATCCTACTGTGCCGCTCGAAAATGCAAGCGCTGACAGCAAAGTCCTGCCGCCCCAGCATTTTTTCACTTTTGGAGCGCAGTATGATACGCAGAAAAAAGCATGGTGTATGTCTCCCTTCGCAAGCGGCTTCAAGCAAATCACTGGCGGCAGCAATGTTCCTAACACCAGCCTTATCAAAGAAGCCCTCAACGACTATGATGCTGCAGAAATCGCTGGCGTAGGTCGTGGAAATGTTGCCGTTCCCCGAGCGAGTTGGGTCGTCATGGGCAAAAAAGATGACCCTTTCAGCATGCGCTATGCTTGGTGGGCAGAAGACCTCTCTGGCCGCATCGATGGGGCCTATGCAGGCTCTGAGGTGAGGCAATTGGGCCTTGATGCTCGCGAGCTTGGTCTCTTCACTATTTTCAATCCAACGGCAGAAAAAGATGGCGCAGGACCAGAAGACGCACTCATCACCCAACGCGCGAATCTTCGCAGTCCCGCCAGCGTGAGGCAATTCCTTACCGAAGAGAACGCGAAACTCATCGAACCCTTCCTCACTTACGATCTTCCGCGCGAGGTCATCGCCGCGCCGCTCATCCCCCATGGATTTGGTTACCCCGATGCCGGGAAAAAAGCACTGCCGCTCGATCAGCTCGTATCCACCCGCAACATCGAGGAAATCGCAAGCCACATCGATCGCAACTTGCCCGATTTCACTCTGCGCAAAGGCGGCTTGTTGCCCACCGAAAATTACACCAAAACTATCGCCGCGAGCATTATCGATTATGTCGATGTGGACACCAATCCGACCTTGGGGCTGGGCTATCGCGGCGTCGATAGCTATCCTTTTGTCAACGAGCTCTTCGATCTCTATGAATGGACAGGCACGAGCAATGGGCAAGTCACCATCCGCGTGACCACCTTTGTCGAGCTATGGAATCCCTCAAACATCAGCATCAGTGGAGAATTTCAGTTAGAAAATGACAACCGTCATAGCATCAAGATCCCACCAGCAGCCACGGCCAATTTCGCCAGCGTCACGCATCCTCTCATCAAAGTGACGATCCCAGCCAATGCATTCATTGTGCGCAATTGCGGCTTTAAGGATTACAATTTTCCTGTAGGAGCCTTTCCTCCAAGTTCATTGGAATTCCCCACCGAAACTAAGAATAGCACTTACCGATTGAAATGGAATGCCCAGCAAGTCGATTGGGCGCGCGGCGGTGTGACGCGCACCACAGGCACACTTCAAGCAGGGGCCACCAAAGCCAAATGGAAGGGAAATGCCTCTCCTGCTCATGATCACAGCATCGGTCAACACGGCGACCCGCGCGCTTCGCACTACATCAATGTCCCCATTTTCCCTAACAACTACGATGCAAATAGTAATTGGGGCGGTCGTGCACTGAAGGCGAGCATATCGAATCAAAATTATCGCGAGGTGAAAATCACTCGTTGGCCTGATCGTGGTTCTGAGTCGAAGACTGGAACGGTCCCGAAAACTGACACAGCATTGCCGACTACATTGGCTCTGCCCGTTACCCAGTCTTCGATGTCTCCTGCCTTCATTGCGAATCGTCCATTCATCTCGACGGCCGAGTTAGGAAATATTTTTGATCCCGCTCAATGGACCATGATTGAGAACACTAGCGGCACTGCCTCAGCTGGTTCAGGTGGTGGATTTTCGTTAGCAATTGGTCGCCCTGAATTTGCTAAATTTGACCGACAGGGTCAGCGCGCTGCGCAGTTGTTAGATTTGTTTGCCTTGAGCAATACCAGCACTTCCCAACGCAATACTCGCATTTCCAAAATCAATATCAACACTGCGCCACGTGAGGTCCTTCGCACTTTAGTGGCAGGACAACCCCTGGTCAACGACCCCGTACAGTCCACGCTCTATCCGCCCAAAGACCAAAGCATCGGTGATCGCTTCGCGGATGCCGTCATCGCGACACGTCAGCACACGCCCTTGCGCAGTCTTTCCGATCTGAATCTCATTCGCAAGAATCCGCTTGCTGCGCGCAATTACACCACGCCCGATCGTGATTCCGAGCCGTTTTTTGGGAGTCGTGAGCAATAC
>Ga0208597_1000799_pt1 | contig 12349 bp, 9 predicted proteins | sample LakMenEpi05May12_FD_150673 | JGI IMG/M metagenome (GOLD analysis project Ga0208597, IMG submission 150673) | Freshwater microbial communities from Lake Mendota, WI - 05MAY2012 deep hole epilimnion (SPAdes) | ecosystem: Environmental > Aquatic > Freshwater > Lake > Epilimnion/Euphotic zone ...
TACTGCTCCTCACTCAATCGGATCAACAATCCCCGCGCCACCAAATCACCATTTCCGGCATCGAGAGAAGTCGCGTGCACGGGCATCGTCGGATCAAAAAACAAGCCAGTTTTCGCGGCTGAAAGTGGATGAGCCAACAGCAAGGAAATAATGAATAAACACAAAAGCCTCATAGAACGAAGAGAATCGCAAGCAGTATACTTCGATTGCTCACAGAAACAAGATCTAACGAAAAGAACACAGCGCAATGCTATGGCGCTTCCAAAGTAATCTTACCCAGTCGATAGCGGCGTTGTCCATCGTGCCCATCGAGAGGCAGCGCGATCTGCGGTGTGCCATCTCTGCTACCAACTGAAATGAAAAGGTCATAATTGCCCGGCTTGGTCGTGGGGGCGACCAGTCCGATGGTGAATGCACTCTCCCATTTTGTGATCGGATTCACTCCGGGAGCGCCGACCTTGAGACAGCGCATGTCGAGTGATTCGTCGCTAAGCACAGAAACGATGCCACCTTTCTCATCTTTGATGGTAAGACAAGGATAACCTCCAGGGTAGCAAGGAGCCACACCTTTGTTCGACCAAGTCCACTCGACCTTGAAGGCCTGCGGGGCACCGATTTTCACCGACTTCGGCCAGGACACTTCCATCGGCTGAATTCGATAGCCCATGCGCAAGTTGATCTTGTCAATGGTCTCACGGTTTTCATTCAGAATCTCCCTCGGCTGACCGTGGATCGACATAAAACTCGCGTGATAGTCCTCAACCGATTTGAGCAGAAGTTCGCCGCTCCATGCCTGCCGCCCCTTCGATCCGGCGTAGTGTTCGTGTTCGAGAATGACAGGCAAGGTCGGCCAAAATGACTGTGCCATTTCGGCGTGATACCAAGATCGTGGCGGCGGTTGCACGAGGATGCTGTCATCGCGCAAGGTCACTCCACGGGAGAGCGCATAGTCGGTGATCGGAAAATTTTTCCCGGGTATATCGTGTCCCGCAAAATCATCACTGATGCAGAGCAGTGTTTTCTTGAAGTGCTTCTGGTGCAGATCGATGTGAAGCTTCTGGAGCGCGATGTTGTCCTGCTGACTACTCATGAACGTATGGCCCTCGCCCCACATGCCATAGGTGCCGACATCGATGAATGCGACATTCGGATTTTCATCATACCGCTTGGCCGCAGCAGCGAGAAAGGCATTGAGTTTTTCCAAATAGATCGGGTCGTCAAAAATCGGATCCCACGTTTGACTCATCGGCACACGGCCTCTGTTGAACTCGTAGAATGTTCCTTTTGCACCTGCATTTTTGACCCATTCGGGTGTGGCATATTTCATCCAGTTTTCCGAGGTGGTGAATCGAAAAGCAATGCGCTTGCCCTTGGCGATCCAGCGTTGGGCGGGCGTATCGAGGATCGCCCAATTGAATTTTCCTTCCTCCGGTTCCAGATAAGCCCACGGGAGCCGCAGATATACTGTAGATAGACCAGGGAAGTCTTCGAGAATGTCCGATGGCTCCAACTGCGATCCGTAGTTAGCGGGCACGTTCGAGTAAAAATGCATCGTCCATCCCATCGCAGGATTCACCAAGGCCGCCCCCGTATCAACGGTCCGAATCGTCTCTCTCTCGATTACAACAACAGGAGTCTCCTGCGCGCCAATACCATCAAAAGCGAGGCAAAATAAAATGGGCAGATAGAATTTCATGAGAGAGGAGAATTGTGCTACGCGCGATCGCAACGCGATCTATCAACTGGCATCAAGCATCCTCGACGGCAAGAATCGGCGCTGTCTGATGATTTGACCAACACCCAGCTAGCACTGAAATAAACTATGGGCTGCTAATAAGAAACGAGCTGAGGCTGCCGCCTGCCAATCAAGAAGCCTCTACTTTGACCTACTTAACTAAATCAACTTCATCTCCATTCACCAACAGACCGACACAAGAACCGAGCCACTCGCCACTGCTCTGGCAGCGAGCACCCAGGGGTAGGAGCATAGCGCTCCAACCCTGGGCTATGAGACGGAATCCCTTTGGGATTCAAGAATTGTCGATCAACAGCTTGTTGAATATGGTTGGATTTTCCCGTTTTGGGAAACCAGAATCATTTCGCGTCGTCAGGGATTTCTTGGATCCAGATGTTGCGGAAGCGCACGGGGTTACCGTGGTCTTGCATTTGCAGGAATCCTTTGTCATCGTGCTTGGCGTATTCGCTAATCGAATGTGGGCCGGCCCAGCCCGTGCCGCCGGAAAGCTCGACGTTGTCTTGGATCTTGATGCCGTTGTGGATGACGGTAAATCTGGCGCGTCGGGTGACTTCGCCTTTTTCGTTAAAGATCGGGCGGTGGAAGGTGATGTCATAGGTTTGCCACTCGCCGGGTTTGCGACTGGCATTCACCAGCGGCTTGGAACGACCATACAGAGCGCCGCACTGGCCGTCGGGATAGGTGACGTTTTCATAGCTATCGAGCACCTGGACTTCGTATTGTCCCATCAGAAAGACTCCGCTATTGCCACGGCCTTGGCCCGAGCCTTGGACCTTGGTGGGAGTGGCGAATTCGATGTGGAGTCGGCAGGAGCCGAATTTTTCTTTGCTCTGAATGTAGCCCGTGCCGGGGGCGGACTCGAGCGCGCCATCAATGAGTTTCCATTTCGTCGGCTCACCGTTGGTAGCGGTCCAGTTTTTGTAAGTTACCTCGGTGCCATCGAAAAGAACTTTGGCATCGGCTGGCGCCTTGGCTGCGGCCGCGTCATAGGCCGAAGGTGTGACAACTTTGGGCTGAGGCTGTTTCGCGGGATCTTCCTCGTGCACTTTGATGCCATCGATAAACATGTATTCGACTTTTTTGCCATTCTCCTCACGGATTTCTTTGGTGATGACAGGTGGTGCGGCAGACAGCGTAGCGGTAGTGCCAGCGATCAAGGCAAGCGTAAGCATGGTTTTTTTCTTCATAAAGGTTGTATGGTTCAGCGATGAGGATTTTGTAACGGAACTATCATACGTGGACAAGCGGGAATCCTATCATTTCCATGCGAGCATCTCATCTTGCAGAAAACGGCCTGTTTGATAGAATGCGCACTCGGCCATGCCAATACCTGATGATCCCCAAAAGTCCCCCTGGGACGACTTCACACCGTATCAGGGCAAACCTGCTAGGGACTTCCCCTCATGGCTGCACGGCCTCTTTGTTTTCCTCTGCTACGCCATCCCGCTTGGCATCGCATCATCGCTTGGTGCACTTGTGATGTATGCGATTTATTACAAAAAGACCAGCTACTACCGTGCTAGCTACGTCTTTGGCGAATATCATAGCCCGAGCACCGAAATCGCATTCCTAAGCTTTGGCGCCCTAACAGGTGCATACTTACTGTTCCGCTGGTTCTGCAAGCATCCACTTGCGAAAATCGGAAATGCCGCACCGCCAAAACCGCAACAACCGCAACGTGCACGTGAACTTTTTTTCCGCTGCACCGACTTGCTTCTTTATTGCATCGTAGGGGGACTTGCCGGTCTGATGTTTTTCTACATCGGCATCGGCAAACGCAGCAATGTTTGGTATCCCTTTGCAGACTTCCATACACCCATGCGTGATCAGGCCAGCATCGTAATAGGTGCCATTTTTGGAATACTCCTCTTTCTCTCCCATATCAGGAAAAATCAAAATCGCTGACCACGCGGCACCACTCGCACACTCCACGCTCTGACAAAAGAACTTCATCAAGAATCCGTTAGATACACCGCATAATAGCAATAGATGAACGCAAAGAATTGACGATTCCTGAGGATCAATTTTTTGAATTTACGATTGAAGATCGTTTGTCTTTATCTAACAAATCAAAAAAGACAATTGAATATGATCAATCGTCAATTTCTTTAAAAAGTTGCGTTGGCTGTCACCCACCCGAGACCGCCAAATATCCTTATTGACGAATGCGATATCTTACAAAATCGTAGCATCCATAAGTCAATGTGGAATGACATTTGTCTTCTACTTTTTTTGATGCTGCGGTAGTGTGGATAATTCAGCCTCATCCACCTTGCGAATCGAAGTGAATCCAATTCGCTCAGTCATCGCATAGGCCGCTTCTGTTGAGCATACCCAATCAATGAATTCTTTGGCTTCTTTACTGACATCGCGACGATAAAAGAAACAAAGTTCACGAGTGAGCGGATACCTTTTGGCATTATGATGAGTGGGCGCAATGCCGTTGACGGGGAGACATTTGGTTTCTTTATACGTTGCAAAAGGCAAGCCTAAAAAAGCAATGCCACCAAATCGATTTTGATTTGAAACCGCAAAGGCTTGTGTGGCTGATCCATCTCCTAGGTGAGAAATACTTTGACCATAATGTTTACCTCGCATGGCCACTCGTTGAAAAAACGAATATACGCCTGATGCCGAATTCGGGCTATAAGCAGCAATTTTTCCTCTTCCGCCAAAACTCTGCCAGTCTATGACTTGACCGGTATAAATTTTTTCCAAATCGAGCAGGCTAACATCGGAAACGGGGTTTTCACGATAAACAATGATTGCAGTCATGGCATAGCCGACGGTGCGTTTGTCCCAAGAAATATCTTTCGCCACGAAACGAGCAAGCTCTTCTGCTGTGGGTGGGCGTGATGCCATTCCGATATCACATGCTCCATCTAACAAACTTCGAAAACAACTCGAGGTCCCCTCGGCTTGAATTGAGAACGTAATTTTCGGGTTACCCTTTGCATACAACTCTGTCCACTGCGGCACCAGCTTGGTCCCCATTGTATCGCTGCCTTTTATCACGATTTCACCACCGTAAGAAAAGGTGACTAACAAAAGGCAGAGCAGATGAATTGGCAGTCGTCTCATTGTTTTGAAAAAGAATCTCTAACAGCTTCTTGACAAGCATATTGTCAGTCCATGAGCTAACTCTCTGCGATCAATCGTTAAACCAACCAACCCTAGGCCATGATTTCACTGATGGGATCGATTTCTTCAACGCCTACGAGTTTCTGGTCGAGACCGTTGTAGAAGTAGCTGAGGTTGTTCGGATCGATGCCCATTTGGTGGAGAATGGTGGCGTGGAGGTGTTTGACTTGGCAACGATTGACGACGGCTTGCGAACCGAGTTCGTCGGTCTCACCGTAGCTGACGCCGCCTTTGATGCCGCCGCCTGCCATCCACATGGTGAAGCCGTAGGAGTTGTGATCGCGACCAGTGCCTGCTGCATATTCAGCGGTAGGCTGCCGGCCAAATTCCCCGCCCCAGACGACGAGTGTTTCATCGAGTAGGCCGCGCTGTTTAAGATCCTTGAGCAAACCGGCGATGGCTTTGTCGGTGTTGCCGGCATGGAAGTTGTGATTTTTTTCGAGATCACCGTGGGCATCCCAGTTGTCGTCATTGTGGGCGCCGCCAGAATAAATTTGGATGAAGCGGACACCGCGTTCGACGAGTCGGCGCGCGAGCAAACACTTGCGACCAAAGTCCTCGGTGCGCTCTTCGTCCATGCCATAGAGTTTTTTGATGTGTTCGGGTTCTTTGTCGATGTCGATGGCCTCGGGCGCGGTGGCTTGCATGCGGAACGCGAGTTCATAGCTGGCGATGCGCGAGGAGAGATCGGTGTGGTCTTCGCGACCTTGCAGGTGTTTGTGATTCGCATCACCAAGATAATCTAACAAGGAACGTTGCTGCACGCGACTCATGCCATTCTTATCGGCAAGGTTGAGGATCGGATCACCTTGGGAACGGAATACCACTCCTTGATAAGAAGCGGGCATGTAGCCTGATGACCAATTTTTGGCGCCTGAAATCGGGCCGCCAGTTTTATCTAACATGACGACGTAGCCCGGAAGATTTTCATTCACACTGCCAAGGCCGTAGTTGAGCCATGAGCCTAGAGATGGCTTGCCACCGAGAATCGAACCACTGTTCATCATCAACATCGCAGAGCCATGGATCGGTGAGTCTGCGGTCATCGAGTGAACAAATGCGATGTCATCGACGCATTGGGCAGTGTGCGGAAAGAGATCGGAAACGTATTTGCCACACTGGCCATATTGCTTGAACTTCCACTTGGGTCCGACGACACGGCCCTCGTTTTTTTTGCCACCACGGCCGAAGGTTTTGATGGGGATGGTTTTGCCATCGAGCGGATAGAGCTTGGGCTTGTAATCGAAAGTATCCATGTGGCTCGGGCCACCATACATGAATAGGAAAATGACCGACTTCGCCTTGGCGGGCAATTGGGGAATGCGTGGGGCGAGCGGATTTGCGCTGAGTTCTGCCGCTTGGGCTTGGGAAAAGAATCCGCTTTGTCCGAGCAATCCCGTGAGCGCGAGCGAGGTGAAGCCTCCACCGAGTTGATGAATGAATTCACGACGGCGAATCTGGCCACAGAAGTTTTGTGATGGTTTGATGATCATGGCGGTGAGGTAGTGAAGGTTAGTCGATGAAGATGAATTCGTTGAAGCTGAAGACGGCAACGCAGAAGCGCTGGAGAGAATCGTCGGCGGAAAGTTTGTTCTCATCACGCATGAGTTGCAGGAACTCTACGGCGCGAGAAATTTCCTGCTCATCGGCTGTGCGTTGCACCATGAGCTGGTAGGCGAGTTTGACTTGAGCAGCAGGGTCGTCGCCGGCTTCACGCTTAAGACGAGCCGAGAGCACACGAGCTTTTTCGTGGATGAAGTCGCTATTGATCATGCCCAGTGCTTGGGTGGGAACGATCGTTGCGAAACGCACGGGGCATGGGTTATCGAGATCGGCCTGATCATGATCGGTGAGCAAGGGCACTTGCAGCGAGCGCTTGCTGACACCATAGACCGAACGGCGATTGACTTGATCGGGTGGACTCTCGCCCCACTTGCCGCCTTTGGTGGACGAGGTGGCGAGAACTTCTTCGGGGATCGGCACAAAAATGCTCGGGCCACCTTGTTGCAAATTCAGCTCGCCGGTGGCTAACAGAATATTGTCGCGCAATTCCTCAGAGGTCATGCGACGCGGCATGAAGCGCCAATACGTTTCGTTTGCAGGATCTTGCGCCAGCGGGACTTCGCTGCGGCGGTTGGTCATCTGATAGGCTGCGGATGTCATGATCAGCTTGTGCATTGCTTTCATGCTCCAGTTTTTGCTGACGAATTCGGTGGCCAACCAATCGAGGAGTTGTGGATGAGTGGGAGCCGATCCAAGAAATCCAAAATCGTTCGGAGTGGCGCAAATGCCTTTGCCGAAGTGATGTTGCCACAGGCGATTGACCATCACACGTGCCGTGCGTGGATTGTCATCACGAGTGATCCACTCGGCTAGCGCAAGACGGCGACCAGTGGAATTTGCAGCCTCGTTGAGTTTGGGCTGAGCCATTTCTCCACCGAAAATCAGCGGAAATCCTGGCTGCACTTCCGCGCCTTCGGCATGTGCACTGCCGCGCATGTGAATGAAAGTAGGTGGCGACTCCTTGCCGTTTTCCGCAACAACCAATGCTTGCTCCGAGCGCTTTTCGAGCAGTTTCTCGAGTTCCGCCAATCGTGCAACATCTTGACGAAATGCCTGACGCTGCTCGGAGGTGAGCTGTGTGTTCTGTTCGGCGAGCATTTCACGACGAATCGAGCGACCTTTGGTTACAAGGCCGAAGTCAAAGAACTGACCTCCACCCGTTTGATGCACGTGAACGGAAATCACGTTGCGCCCGGTCTGCAAGGCCGCTAGGAATGCGGGCGACACTTCCATGCTGGCGTAATCGACACGATATTTTTCCTTCTGATAAACCAACTGTCCATTGCAATAAATCGACACATCCTCATCATGGTGAAGATCCATGCGCAAGCTGCTAGGAATTTTATCTAACAAAAATGATGTTTGCAACCAGATGTCGGGTGTACGCCATGCAGTCACTGCTTTTCCGTTAGGCACATCCGTGCCGAAGCTTGCCAGTCCTTCTTGCCATCCTTGCATCTCCGCGCGGAAGCCAACAGTGAACCAATCATCCGCTGGTTTTTTTGTTGTAAAATGCCACTTCCACGGCTTCATGCGCGCATCAGTGATGAGGGCGACATTTTCTTTTTCGACGGCGAGATCTTTTTGCTCAGGCATAGCCGCGTAGGCTTGCTCGGCTTGCTGTATGCGCTCACGCACTTGTTGCATTTCTTGTTGCATGGCCTGCACTTGCTCAGGCGAATGAGATTGAGCCGTGTCGATCAAGCGCAGATTGGTATTACCATTGCCCATCGGCGAGATGTTTCGGAAGAAAGAGGCGAACTGAAAATAATCCTTTTGCGGAATGGGGTCACCTTTGTGATCATGGCAACGCGCGCAGCCAACGGTCATGCCGAGCATGGTCTCGGTAGTGACACGAACGTTGTCATCAATGACATCGTGAAAATGTTGCAAGCGATCGGCAGGTTCATCATCCCACTGCATCAGACGATGGTAGCCAGTGGCAATCAAGGACTCTGCAGTAGGGTTCGGGATTTCATCGCCGGCGAGTTGCTCGGTGAGAAATTGATCATAGGGTTTGTCTCTGTTGAAGGCATCGATGACGTAATCGCGGTAACGCCAAACAAAGGCTTTCGGAGTGTCGCGCTCGAAACCTTGGGACTCAGCATAGCGCACAAGATCGAGCCAATGACGGCCCCATTTTTCACCATACTGTGGCAGTGCGAGCAATCGATCGATGCGCTTTTCCCAAGCGTCAGCAGAGGTATCATTTTCAAAGGCCTGCACTTCCGCGAGCGATGGAGCCAACCCTGTAAGGTCAAAGGTGGCACGGCGCAGCAGCTCACCGCGCGAAGCAGGAGGGTTCGCTTTTAGGCCACGAGCTTGACGTTCCACTTCGAGAAATTTGTCAATCGGATGAGCAAACTCCGCTACTTCAGGAACAGCAGGACGTTGCATCGGTTTGTAGGACCAATGAGCCTTGGTTTTTTCGTTGACGGTGGTCATTTCCGCATGAGGATCATGCACCTCGTGCAACACATCGGCATCCTCAGGAGTCCAAGGAGCGCCGCGCTTGACCCAATCGGTAATCAGCGCAATTTCTTCATCGCTGAGTTTATTCTTGGGAGGCATCTGCAGATCTTCGTTGTTGTAGGAGATCACCTCTAACAACAAACTTTTCTCTGGGCTCTCTTCATTGATCACAGCCCCGTGTGCACCGCCCTTCAGCAGGCCTTTGCGGCTGATCAACTGGAGTCCACTTTTGATCTTGTAACCACCTTTGCCATCGCTGGCTCCGTGGCACTCGAAACAATGCTCTTGGAGGATTGGCTTCACTTGATCGCGGAAAAACGAAACGTCAGCCTCCGACTGCGCCGACGCGACTCCAGAGAGCCCGAGCATGGAGCAAGAGATAGGTAACAAATGGCGGAATTTTTTCATGCGTGTCACTGAGATGATTACGTGCGATTTCTTGCACTGTATCATCGTAACGCGATTTTACCATGCGCTGGACTGCCAAATTTCGGCACTATTCAGCCGTGGCCGATTTTTTCCGCGAAAATTGTCGTCGATATTCCAAAGGCGCCATTCCGATCAGCTTGCGAAATTGTCGAGAGAAAGCGCTTTGATCACAGAAGCCGAATTCCGCAGCAATTTGTGCGACGTTTTTCGACGAATTCGTGAGTCGATCACAAGCGCGATGAATGCGCGTGCTGACCCAGAAATCTTGCGCCGACATGCCAAAGACTTCGTGAAATTTTCGATTGAGATGACGCTGAGACATGCCCGCGATTTTTGTTAGAGCGATGACATCCACCGGTTCGTGGCAATTGCGCTGAATGTATTCTGCGGCCTTGCCGATGCCCTCACCATCGGCCCATGAGGTGAATTGATCGCCGTGAGATTGCAGGGTCCCCATGATTCCGATCACGGAACCAGTGGAATCAAACAATGGCATTTTGTTGGTGGTAATCCAATCGAATCCTCCACAGGCGGAAGGCATCATCTCGATGATGTGCAACTTGGCTTGGCCAGTTCGCAGGATCGATTCATCATCTACGGCAAATTGATCGGCGATCAACTTCGGATAGAAATCGTAGTTCGTGCGACCGATCATTTCCTCTGCCGATGCGAGACCTAGACGCTTCGCAAAGGTATCACTAACAGCGACGTGACGGCACGATCGATCCTTGATGAAATAATGGATGCCGTGCAAGGCCTCGATCAGATTCAGCAGTTGTGAAAAGTCACCGACTTGCGAAAAAAACTCCCGCTGAAAGTCGGCAACGTCGATCTTTGCGGATGCCGCCATGATCACTCATGCTTGATCTCAGCCTTGAGGTCACCCATCGCCCACTGAATGCCGGCGAGGTAGTGGCTGAGAACTTTTTCATTCCAATACATGTCGTGATTGTGACCGAGGGAGCAATAGAACACGCGGCCTTTGCCTTGGTTGCGAGCCCATGCTACGCCGTAGTCACCATCAGCACGCTTCAAGCCGCCGACCTTCGCGGATTTCTCCACATTCAAGCGTAGCAGCATGTGTTGGTTTTTCGATTGGTATGGGTCTTTGAACTGATAAATTTCCTCTTTGAAGTTCATGCTCTCGCCACCGAACATCACGGCAAGCGGATGTTTTTCTTGACCTTTTTCCACATCGATCTGCACATCTGTTCCCGCTCCCCATGGATGTCCATCAAAGTAGCCACCGATCATGCGACCGTATTCGGCCCATGAGTAAAGTGTATCGGTCGCGGCGTGAATGCCGACAAATCCTTTTCCAGACTCGATGAAATTCATCAAGCTTTTGCGCAGAACCAGCGATCGCTCTTGCGCTGCTTTTTTCTCCTCATCGCTCATGGTTTTCATCGCCATCGGATGGGGCATGAGCACATCTTGTGTAGTGCTGAGAAAACAAATGGCATCGAATTGATCAATCGTGCCAGGTTCGAAATTGGCGAGGTCATCGGAGATAATGGCCTCAAAGGCACCATTCTTTTTGCCCATCTCGGTCAGTGCCAACTTACCCGTAGCGATCGACTCATGACGGAATCCCGCAGTGGCAGAAAAGACCAAAAGCTTGCGAGATTTCGCGGGCTTGGCCCAGTCTTGTTTTGGTAATGCGGCAGAGATTTTTTCCAACGACCCAGGAGGAGCGGATTCGGGCGCAGGAGCATTTGCATGCACCAGCACAAATGTCGCGAGCAAAGCACCGACAGGAATTAGGGTTTTGATTTTCATATGGTTCGAATAATTACGAAATGCGGTTGACAATTGTTTCATGAGAAATGCCTCAGACTTCACCCTCGGGGTAGAGTTGATGGAATTTGATCGCCTCATAGCCGACGGTCAGTGCTGTGCCGTAGATGGTCTCTTCGGTCGCGGTGCGCGGAATTTGAGCCGCAGGTCGGGCGAGCCCCATGATGATCTGGCCGTAGTTTTGCGCACCGGCACAATGTTGCAGAAGCTTCAGAGAAATGTGTGCGGCATCCAAGTTCGGGAATACCAAAACGTCGGCACTGTGGCGCACTTTGCGATCAGGTAGCTTCACTTCGGAGGCACGTGGGTCGAGCGCGACATCGGCCTGCAATTCGCCATCGATGTCCATTTCAAGAAATTGCTCCTGCGCTGCGACCTGCGCCAATGCCGTAGCAGCTGCCACTTTTTGCGCGGCAGGTGTCATCGCAGAACCTTTGGTCGAGTGGCTCAGCAAGGCGACTTGCGGGCGACCGCCGAGATAGTGACGCGCCAGTTTTCCGGTCTCGATCGCCATGGATGCAAGCTGCTTGCTATCAGGCTCGGTGATCAATCCGCAATCGGCAAGGAAAAGCACTCCATCACGACCAAAGTGCTGCAAGTGTTGCGCCACCAAAATCATCGCACTGAAAACACGCGGCACATCAGGCAAGGGCTTGATGGTTTGCAAAAGCGCACGGAACAAGCTCGCAGGAAGCGATTGATTGCCGCCAATCAAGCCATCGACCAATCCATACTGCGCCATCATCGCACCGAAGTATGCAGGCCGCGCCATGATATCTTCTGCCGCTGCATGATCCATTTCCACGCCACGCGCACGACTGCTGCGCTCAAACATTTCCGCAAAGCGCGAGAGCTCGCGTGATTTTGAGGGATCGAGCACGTTGACGAATTGCAAGGAAACATCATTTTCTACGGCTAGGGCGCGGATGCGATCGCGATCACCTAACAAAATCGGAATCACGCATTCCTCGGCAACGAGATGCTCAGCCACGCGCAAAATCCGCAAATCTTCGCCTTCCGTAAAGACAATCCGCTTCGGATGCGAACGCAGTTTTTCAGCCAAGGCCGTGGTAAAAATATTGGGTGTATGGGAAAATTTCATCGCTTTGGAATCATCGTGCTGGTCGTGCCAACATTTCCATGCTAGCAAATCCATCGCGTCGACACAACCACAAACCATGCCAGCCGATT
>Ga0208597_1000802_pt1 | contig 12342 bp, 10 predicted proteins | sample LakMenEpi05May12_FD_150673 | JGI IMG/M metagenome (GOLD analysis project Ga0208597, IMG submission 150673) | Freshwater microbial communities from Lake Mendota, WI - 05MAY2012 deep hole epilimnion (SPAdes) | ecosystem: Environmental > Aquatic > Freshwater > Lake > Epilimnion/Euphotic zone ...
GCAATACTTTTCCTTCCATATATTCTAACAATGCACCGCCACCGGTCGATACATAAGATACTTGATCGGATAAATTAAATTTAGCAACCGCTGCTGCAGAATCTCCTCCTCCAATTAAAGAAAACGCGCCAGCCTGTGTTGCTTTAACTACGGCTATTGCAACGGCTTTAGTGCCTGCTTCAAAATTACTCATTTCAAAAACACCCATCGGACCATTCCATAAAATAGTTTTTGATTGGGCTAAAATTTCTTCCATCACATGTATGCTTTTTTCGCCAATATCTAAGCCCATCCAACCGTCAGGAATGGCATTGTTCATTGCCGTCGAAATATTTGCATCATTGCTGAAAGCATCTGCAATAATAGAGTCTATGGGTAAACATAAATTTACACCTTTATCTTTTGCTTGTTGAATTAAAGAAAGCGCCAATGGAATTTTTTCTTCTTCTACTAAAGAAGAACCAATGTTTCCTCCTAATGCTTTGGCAAATGTATAAGCCATGCCACCACCAATAATTAAATGATCAACCCGGTCAATTAATTTTTCGATTAATAAAATTTTATCAGAAACTTTTGCGCCACCCATAATGGCTGTATAGGGCTTTACGGCTGCGTGTAAGACTTTCTCGGCATTGGCTAGTTCGCTAGCCATTACATAGCCAAACATTTTATGTGCAGGAAAAAATTGCGCAACAATAGTAGTAGATGCATGCGCACGGTGTGCCGTACCAAATGCATCATTCACATACACATCGCCTAGTGCAGCTAATTTTCTAGCAAATTCAATATCTCCTTTTTCTTCTTCTTTATAAAATCTTAAATTTTCTAATAATAAAATTTCACCCGCTTTTAAATCTTGTGCTAATTGATTGGCATTTGCTCCAATACAATCATCTGCGAATTTTACATTTGCTAAAGTAATTTCGGCTAAGTGTTTTACTAAATGTACCAAAGAATATTTTGGCGTAGGCCCTTCTTTTGGTCTACCTAAATGCGACATTAATACGATCGATCCGCCATCTTTTAAAATTTTCTGAATCGTTGGAATAGCAGCACGCATGCGGGTATCATCGGTGATTTCGAAATTCTCATTTAAAGGCACATTAAAGTCTACGCGAATTAATGCACGCTTTTGATTAAAATTAAATTGATCGATTGTTGGAAAAGACATAAACAGAAAAATAAAAATTGAATAAATAAATTAGTCGATTAACCTGATGCGTTCTACTATATCCGCAATGCGACTGGAGTAAGCCCATTCGTTATCATACCATCCTACCACTTTTACCAAACGCCCAACCACCGAAGTTAATTCGGAATCAAATACGCAAGAATGTGTGTTCTCTTGAATGTCAATAGACACAATAGGATCGGCGGTATATTCCATGATTCCTTTTAAACTATTTTGTGATGCATTTAGAAATGCTTCGTTGATTTGCGCAACGGTAACTTGCTTTTTTAATATGCAGGTAAAATCGGTTAAAGAACCATTAGGTACGGGAACCCTAATTCCGGCGCCGCCCAACTTACCTGTTAAATGAGGAAAGATAGAAGTAATGGCTTTTGCTGCTCCTGTACTAGTTGGTATCATCGATACCGCAGCAGCTCTTGCTCTTCTTAAATCGCGATGTGGTGCATCGTGTAAATTTTGATCGCTGGTATAAGAATGTACTGTGGTTATGTATCCATCTTCTATGCCGCCCAGCTCGTCTAATATTTTTACCATCGGTGCCACATTGTTAGTGGTACAAGAAGCATTCGAAATTATTTTTGCAGACCAATCTATTTGCGCGTCGTTTACGCCTAATACTAAAGTTGGAATTTGTTTATCTGCTGCTGGTGCCGAAAGTAATACGCGGCCCGCTCCTGCTTGTAAATGTTTAGCGGCTAATTCGCTTGTTAAAAACTTTCCAGTAGATTCTATCACGATATCTACCGATAAATCTTTCCAAGGAAGCATTGCGGGTTCATTTAAAGCAAAACAAGGTATAATTTGTTCGTCTATGCATAAATTAGTACCATCGGCCTTTATTTTGGCTGCTAAACCCCTGTGAATAGAGTCGTATTTTAACAAATGTGCCAATGTTGCGGCATCTGCCAAATCGTTGATGGCAACCACTGTTACCATTGGATTTGCCAACAACCTTCTTAAGGTAATGCGGCCAATGCGGCCAAAACCATTAATTGCAACCCTTATGCTATTTTTCATGCTTCAAAAATACGAATAAAGAATGAGGAGCTAAAATAGTGGAACTGAGGCATTCGGCTTTTTTTTCAAATAAATTTTGTAAGACTGATTCAAAAGTCTATTTTTGCATTCCATTCTAACAAATGGCCCGTTCGTCTAGGGGTTAGGACAGGAGATTTTCATTCTTCAAACAGGGGTTCGATTCCCCTACGGGCTACCAAACAAAAGCTTCACATTCGTGAGGCTTTTTTTGTTTCTATCAAAAAAAAGGCTAGTCGATTGCTCAGCTATTCCGCTTAAAAGCCCTCCAAACCCTTTACTAAATAGCTTTTGAGACCTAACATGATATTAATCATGTCAATAGGTGACTAATATCATAACATCACGATTGTTACAGATGTAGTTTTATACTCGATAAGAGAAATTCATTCTATGGGTAATATGTAAATAGGATGATGGACTATTAATTATTTAAAAAAATAACAAATTATGAGAAAAATATTCACGCTAATAGCGATGTGCCTAGTACTTGCTTCTTGTGGAGGAAGCAATAAACAAACTGAAGCCACAGAAAACGAATCAAACAATGAGTCAACAGAAAACAAAGAAGTTTCTGATTATGATCCAAAACGTGGGGAAGGTAAATTTTCAAATGTAGCATTGTCAGCAACATTAGACCAAAACATGGCAACCGATGGTGAAGCAGTGTACGGCGTAAAATGTTCTTCATGCCATAAAACTACAGATGAAAAGCTAGTAGGACCAGGTTGGAATGGGGTAACTATTCGCAGGCAACCACAATGGATCATGAACTTTATCACTAATCCAGATCCTATGATAAATAAAGACCCAGAGGTACAGGCTCAATTAGAGATCTGTTTAGTGAGAATGCCAAATCAAGGATTAACAGATGATGAGGCTAGACACATACTAGAATTCATGAGAAAAATTGACGGAGTAAAATAATCTATAAAAAGAATATATGAAAACAAAATCAATCCTAACTATTGCACTTGCGATAAGTTCAATGGTTATATTAAACGCTTGTAAACCTAAAAATGCAAGCAATGCAGTATCGGGCGATGCTGCTGAGAAATCGTATGTAGCTCCAGGCAAATACGACACCTATTACAACTTTGTAAGTGGTGGTTTTAGTGGACAGATGAGTGTATATGGTCTTCCTAGTGGCCGTTTACTCAGAGTTATTCCTGTTTTTTCTGTTGATCCAGAAAAGAGTTGGGGTTATTCAGAAGAAACTAAACCAATGCTAAATACTTCACACGGTATGGTGCCTTGGGATGATTTACATCATACAGAACTTTCTCAAACAAATGGAGAAATTGATGGTCGTTGGGTATTTGGAAATGCTAATAACACCCCTCGAGTAGCTCGTATAGATTTAAAATCTTTTAGAACTGCTGAAATAATCGAGTTGCCAAATAGTGCAGGAAACCATTCTTCTCCATTCATAACTGAAAACACAGAATATGTTGTTGCAGGAACAAGATTCAGTGTACCTGGAGATAATTCTAATGGAGATGTTCCTATTAATTCTTATAAAGAAAATTTCAAAGGACATTTAAGCTTCATTGGTGTAGATAAAGTAACAGGTAAAATGAATTTATCATTTCAAATTCGTTGCCCTGGTGTAAACTTCGATCTAAGTCACGCCGGTAAAGGCAAATCACATGGATGGTTTTTCTTCTCTTGTTATAATACCGAGCAAGCAAATACTTTATTAGAAGTAAATGCATCTCAAAAAGACAAAGACTTTATCATGGCGGTAAATTGGAAAAAAGCAGAAGAATATATCAAAGCTGGTAAGGGTAAAACCGAATCGGTTAAGTATGCTCACAATACTTATAATGAATCAACACATTCCGCTACTTCTGAAATTATAAATACCGTATTGGTTTTAGATGCTAAAGAATTAAAAGATATTTGTTACATGATTCCATGTCCTAAATCACCGCATGGTTGCGACGTAGATCCAACTGGTGAATTCATCGTAGGTAGTGGTAAACTTGCAGCAATTATTCCAGTATTTAGCTTTGATAAAATCCAAGCAGCTATCGCTAATAAATCTTTTGATGGAGCCTATGATGGGATTCCAGTAATTAAATATGAAGCGGCTTTATATGGAGAAGTTAAAAAACCAGGATTAGGTCCATTGCATACTGAATTTGATGGAAAAGGAAATGCATATACTTCTTTCTTTGTTTCGTCGGAAGTGGTAAAATGGAATATAAAAGATTTAAAAGTATTAGATAGAGCATCTACTTTCTATTCTGTAGGTCACATTTGTATACCAGGTGGAGATAGCAAGAAACCGTCGGCTAAATATTTAATAGCTTATAATAAAATTACAAAAGATCGTTACTTACCAACTGGACCAGAATTAGCTCAAAGTGCACAATTATTTGATATCTCGGGTGATAAAATGCAGTTAATATTAGACTTTCCAACAATTGGCGAACCACATTATGCACAAGCTGTACCAGCAGATTTAATCTCAAAAAATCAAACTAAGATTTTTAAAATTGATGATAACAAACATAAGTATGTAGCAAAGGGCGAAAAAGAATCTAAAGTTGTAAGAGAAGGAAATAAAGTACATGTATACATGACCTCCATTCGTTCCCATTTCTCACCAGATAATATTGAAGGAATTAAAATGGGTGATGAAGTATACTTCCATGTTACTAACCTTGAACAAGATTGGGATGTACCTCATGGTTTTGCAATTAAAGGAGCTAATAACGCAGAACTTTTAATTATGCCAGGAGAAACTTCAACACTAAAATGGACGCCAGATAGAGTGGGAATGTTCCCAATGTACTGTACAGATTTTTGTAGCGCTTTACATCAAGAAATGCAAGGATACGTAAGAGTTTCACCAAAAAGAAGTTCAGTTCCCTTAACTTATAGTTTAGGAAATACCACTTCAAACTCAAAAGTAAAATAACATTTTCCGAGGGAGTATTCAACATACTCCCTCTTTTTTATTTTCATTATCATGAAAAAAATTACTCAAATACTTTTAATACTTTCAGCAATATTTTTATTCGTTTCGATATTTGTTCCAATTTGGAGAATAGATTTAGATGCACCTCAATATCCTGAAGGCTTGCGTTTGCTTATCTACTCAAATAAATTAGCTGGTGCCGTTGATATTATTAATGGCTTAAATCATTACATAGGTATGAAAACCCTACACGAAAATGATTTTATTGAATTTACTGTTTTACCATATATTATTTTATTCTTTTCCATATTTTCAATTGTAATTGCCTTAACAAAAAGTAAAAAAATGTTACCTATCCTATTTTTTGCATTTGTAGCATTTGGAATTATCGCTATGGTTGATTTTTGGAGATGGGAATATGATTATGGACACAATCTAAATCCAGCAGCAGCAATCATAGTTCCTGGCATGGCCTATCAACCACCATTAATTGGATTTAAACAACTATTGAATTTTGGTGCCTACTCAATACCTGATATTGGAGGTGTTTTATTTATCTTATCTGGAATATTTATGCTAATTGGAATGTACTTAGAACGAAAAAGTAAAAAATTAAACACAGCTTTAAATCTTATCTTAATAAGCATTTGCTTTGGAGGAATAACTGGATGTTCGAATGACGAACCAGTAAGTGTAAAATACAACTCAGACCCCTGTGATTTTTGTAGAATGACAATTGTTGATCCAAGATTTTCTTGTGAACTAAAAACAAATCATGGGAAAGCATACAAATTTGATGACATTGACTGCATGACTTCTTTCGTGAAGGAGCAAAACACGGAGACGTTTAAAATAAAAACATACTTTGCCTCGAACTACTTAAATAATAACGCACTAATAAACACAGAAAATTTGATTTTCATCCAAGGTAATGGTATTGCAAGTCCTATGGGAGGTGGAATTGCGGCATTCAGTAATTTAGATTCTGCGATAGTTTATAAAAATTATTTCGCTGCAAAAGATATCACTTGGAAAGAATTACTTTCAAAAAAATGATGCGCATTCCACTATTTACAATTTTGTTGCTAATAATATGCTTACCTATCTGTGCTAAAAATATACATGTAGGTGCTAAATACTCTCATCAAAAAATAAAAAAAGCCTTGTCTGAAGCCCATGATGGAGACACTATTATTATTCATGAGGGAACATACAAAGAGGGAAATATCATTATTCAAAAAAAAATTACGCTACTAGGAATAAATAAACCTGTGCTTGATGGACAAAATAAATACGAAATTCTAAGTATAAAATCTAGTGGTGTAATAGTTCAAGGCTTAATCATTCAGCATTCAGGATTTTCAACTCTTGATGATCCAGGTGCTATAAAAATTTATAACTGCGATCATGTGATTATCAAGAACAACGAACTTCGCGATAATTTTTTTGGGATCTACTTACAACAAGTAAACCATTGTAAAATAGAGAATAATCGAATACATGCTAAGGGCGTTGAAGAACAACAAATAGGAAATGGAATTCATTGTTGGAAAAGTGATAGTATTATTATTGTAGGCAATAAAATTAATGGGCATAGAGATGGTATATATTTCGAATTTGTAACAAATTCTATTATTTGGAGAAACATTTCCTTTGCAAACATTCGTTATGGACTTCATTTTATGTTTTCGAATGATGATGCCTATATCTCTAATGTGTTTAAAAATAACGGTGCTGGAGTATCTGTAATGTTTACACATCGTGTAAAAATGCTTAATAATTACTTTCTCAATAATTGGGGTGATGCAGCTTATGGCCTGCTATTAAAAGAAATTTCAGATAGCCATATTCTTCACAATAGGTTTAACAACAACACTTCTGGCATTTACATGGAAGGAACTAATAGAATATTAGTGGAGCATAATACATTGAAAGAAAACGGGTGGGGAATGAAAATTCAAGCAAGTTGCATGGATAATATTATTCGAGAGAATAATTTCTTAGGGAACACTTTTGACATCAGTACAAATGGAACTTTAGTGCTTAACACATTTAATGAAAATTATTGGGATAAATATGAAGGCTACGATTTAGACAAAGATAAATTTGGAGACGTTCCCTATCGGCCATTAAGTTTATTCTCCGTTATGGTCGAATCTAATTCTTCATTAATGCTATTGTTTAGAAGTTTTATGGTTAGCTTATTAGACAAATCAGAAAAAATAATACCTAGCTTAACTCCAGAAAATTTTATTGATAATAAACCACGAATGCATTCAGTAGTTATATGATTGAGCTAATAGAATTAAGAAAAAAATACAATAGACTAGCAGTTCTAAAAGGAATTTCGACTAAATTTAATCAGTCGGAATGCATTGCTTTAATCGGTCCAAATGGTTGTGGCAAAACCACACTTATAAAAAGTATCCTCGGTATGGTTCTGCCAGATTCGGGAGAAATTACATTTAACAATAAATCTATTTTCAACGAAACTGATTACAGAAATTATATTGGATATATGCCGCAAATAGGCAAGTATCCAGAGAATATGAGTATTGGCCAAATAGTTGAAATGATGAAAGAGCTTAGAGGCAGCCATCTATCATTTGACGAAGATCTATACAAAGCATATAAATTAGATCAAATTTTAAACAAAAGAATGCGAACGCTTTCTGGAGGCACCACACAAAAAGTAAGTGCCGCATTAGCCTTTATGTTCAATCCTCTTGTATATATATTAGATGAACCAACTGCAGGGCTTGATCCAATTTCGGCTGAAATATTAAAAGAAAAAATGTTATTAGAAAAATCTAAGGGCAAATTAATTTTAATAACCTCTCACCTATTGAGCGATCTAGAAGAACTCGTTTCAGAAATTGTATTCATGCAAGATGGTGAATTACTGATACACCAAACAGTAGAAGAACTTAAAAACAAAACTGGAGAAGAAAAATTATCTAAAGCTATTTCAACTATTCTTAAAGCACAACTCATATGAATAGAATCATTAAATTTGTAATGCTAGATATATTAAGAAATAAAATAATTCTATTCTATACACTTCTGTTAGCGATCATGTCATTTAGTATGTTTAGCCTAGAAGATAATGAAGCTAAAGGGTTGTTAAGTTTGTTAAATTTAATACTACTTAATGTTCCACTAGTAGCAATCATATTTTCCACAATATATATTTATAATAGCTCAGAATTTATAGAGCTTTTAATTAGTCAGCCTATCAAAAGAAATAAAATTTGGATTAGCTTATACTTAGGGCTAAATACATCACTTATTATTTCATTTATAATTGGCGCTGGAATTCCAATATTACTTTACAGTCCAAACTTAATAGGCATTATTCTAATTGTTATGGGTTGTATTATATCGGTAATATTTACTTCCTTAGCATTCTTATGCTCTATCATAGCTAGAGACAAAGCTAAAGGGATTGGAATGTCAATTTTAATTTGGCTTTTCTTCTCTTTATTATTTGATGGCCTAATTATGTTTCTATTATTTCAACTAGCAGATTATCCAATGGAAAATTGGATTGCCATAATAGCTGCTTTAAACCCAATAGATTTGTCAAGAATAGTAATCCTACTGCAACTAGACCTATCCGCTATGCTTGGGTTTACAGGAGCAGTATTCAAACAAACATTTGGCACCGGTTGGGGAATATTCTTTTCCTCCTCACTTTTATTTTTATGGATGATTATCCCTTTTATGATTTCACTAAGAAAATTCAACAAGAAAGATCATTAAATTCAAGAAGAAATTAGCGAAATAATTTAGTATTACGAACGTGATACCGATTAACTTAAATAAAAAAAAGCATAGCGTTAATACGCCATGCTTTTTTACTTATTACATATTAGCAATAAATTTATTGCCCTGGGATTAACACTTGGTCTATTACATAAATAATACCATTAGAAGCCATAACAGTACCTAAGATTTTTGCGTTACCATTCACAAAATAATCTTCGCCTTTTTTAGTAACTATTACATTACCGCCATTTACTTGCCCAATAGATTGGCCATCTTGAATATTTTCTAATTTATAAACCCCAACAGATACATGGTATTGTAAAATATCAATAAGCGCATCTTTCTTTTCTGGAGTTAATAGCGATTCAACAGTTCCGGCAGGCAATGCATTGAACGCAGCATTTGTTGGAGCAAATACAGTAAATGGACCAGCGTTGCTTAATGCATCAACTAATTCACCAGCTTTAACTGCTGCAACTAGCGTTGTATGATCTTTACTCCCAATAGCAACTTGTACTACATTTGGATTAGAAACTTCATCTTGTACACCTGATTGACCAGTTTGTGCAGGAGTTTCAGTGGCACTTGTATTGCTCGTATTTTCAGATGTACTGTTGCCACCACATGCGGTACTTAATACAATTCCTGAAATGATAATAGATTTAAGTATTGTTTCCATAATGTTTAATTATTTAATTGTTTAATTAAAATTACTACTTGAAACAATAGTATTTTATGACTTTAATCATAAAGTTTGGATATGCCTAAAAATAGAGATTACGCTTAATACAATGAAAATACTAATGAAAAATAGATAATACTGGATGTTTAGAATGCTTATCGTAAACATGCCTGTAAAGCCCTGAATGCCTAACAAAATCTCATTGATGATGATGATAATTAGAAAATAATAAATGTACTTGGAGATTGATTTGAGCAGAACATATCTAAATAAATAGTGAAGTATGAACATGGAAATGATTACTAATAAAACCAAGTGCAAATAAGCAATAACAATTGATCTTAAGCTATAGGCTATATGGCTAATAAATGGAACGGTTGAAACTAATTGCAAGATTAATTTGAGTGTAAACGAAAATAAAATTACCCAAACAATTCTTGAAAAATACTTATCGGTTGATAATACAAACTTCTTTTTATGTGTTGAAATTTGAAGCAATAAATAGACCCATGTTAGTAGCTGCAATAAAGATGATAAGACTACTATTATATATAGTGATAAAGGGATTTTAAACCATAAAATTGATAAAAAATAACTGGGGAAAGTTGATAAGAAAAATACCCAGAAAATTGTCATCGAATTTTTTATTTGCATATTTTTTAATAACTGATAGCACATCAAACCAAAACAAGAAAAGATAAACCATCCATTGTATTGAAAATGCAAATAAAAATAAACACTTGCTAGATGAACATCTTGTTGGTACGATTTGCTTATCATTAAATAAGCTATATAAAATGTTCCGAAATTTGAAATGAAATTAAAAAACAATGCCGCATAAAACCAGTGCTTCACAAAAGCTTGTTCTTTAAACTTTAAAGTGTCTTTTATAAAAAAAAAGCTGAACAGCACAGCGGTTAAAACAATAAGGAAAGAAAATGTATTTGATGAAACATGATACCCATATAATATAAAAGATATCATCATTCCAATAGAAAAAACCGTATTTGCAATTAGTATTAAATTGTATTTTTTCCAATTTAACTGAATGTGTTGATCTAGAAAATAAATCAACATAAGATATAATGCTTGGCTAATCCAGGCGGCAAAAGCAAAATGTGAATGTGCGTGTTGTAAATGTTTTTGCTCAAGATATGGGAAAGAAAAAGCAATTTTGTATCGCATCAAAAAACCTAACAATGCAACAATTAATAAGTTAGTGATTAATACTAAAATCCATTTTTTATAATTCATATTATTAATACCCCTGGTGATTTCTAATAATCAAATTTGCTCGATAGGACTTATCTATAAATAAAGGTAATGTGAGATTGAAATGATTAGTTAAAATGGAATTGCTATGCATCTTTCCATTTTGCCTTTTTTATATAAATCAAATTAATTCTATAAAACGAATAAAGCATAAATGTACTTAAATACTTTAATTAATTGGGTCAATATTAAAGAAAATTACAGACCAAGACGAGTTATGGAGCATTATTAATTATACACGTTCATTAGCTAAATAATTTTTTTGTACGCTTAAAAAGGACAGCTGATTGCTCAAAATTATTTTTTCTCCAATGCTTCGATACGTTTAAGTAATTTTTCTATGATTAATTGTTGTTCTTGCACAGCTTTAACCAAAGGCACTACAAACTCGGCATAACGAATACCATATAAGTCTGTTTCATTTTGCGGAGTGCTTACTCCATCAAAATCATAGCCAATTTTTTTAGCTGCAGCCTCAACTTCTTGTGCAATGAATCCGGTGCGGACAATGTTATTTGCTGAAGTGTTTTTATCATTCGATAAGCTATGTTTTGCTTTGATACTATCTGGCATTGCTTGCATTGTAATGGCTTCTTGTTTTTGGATGTTCAATGTATACGTTACTGGTCTAAGCTCCGCAATAAAAGCTAAACCTGGTACGGTTTCTTTAATATTTTCTTTAATACGTGCATCACTTACACTCGTAAAAGCAACTTGCCCTTCTATCACAGTCACAGTTGCATTACCAATTCTAACCATATTAGATGATGTAGCTATAGCCCCACTTCCAATAGCTGTTGCATTGTTTAAGGCACCAGTATTAACATTTGCTTGAAAGCCTAAGGCTGTGTTATTACTTCCGGTTGTGTTAGAAGAAAGGGATTGATGGCCATTAGCTGTGTTCCCATTTCCGGTGGTGTTGGAATTAAGGGATTGATTACCAATTGTTGTATTTTGAATACCATCGGTGTTGGCATAAAGGGAAGCATATCCAATTGCAGTGTTAGCATACCCATCAACGTTTGAATTAAGGGTGGAAACACCCAAGGCGGTATTATCATACCTTGATCCATTTCCACTTCCGAGTCTAAACCATTCGCCAGCTGTGCCTGTGAAAGTTTCAATTGCTTTGTTGTCTGTATTATAAATTTGTAAGCCTGTAGCTGGCGAGGAAATAGCATCTCGATCTAAAGTAGTCATGCGTGGTGGCAAAAAACCTTTGCTTGTTGAGCTAACATCTAATTGAGCAGAAGCATGTGGAGTATTAGTTCCAATGCCTATTTGCGCTTGAGAAAAAGTTACTATAAATAGTAATGCCATTAACGTTATTGTTTGTTTCATGATTCGAATAAAGTTAGGAATAGGTAAATTATGTAAACCTATTCATTATATCTGACTATACTGGATTTATATTTTTTCAAAAAATATCCTTACTTTTCGGTATGGAAAAAACAATTACTATTGGAA
>Ga0208597_1000803_pt1 | contig 12336 bp, 10 predicted proteins | sample LakMenEpi05May12_FD_150673 | JGI IMG/M metagenome (GOLD analysis project Ga0208597, IMG submission 150673) | Freshwater microbial communities from Lake Mendota, WI - 05MAY2012 deep hole epilimnion (SPAdes) | ecosystem: Environmental > Aquatic > Freshwater > Lake > Epilimnion/Euphotic zone ...
TGCTACTCACCGAAAGAATAGAATAGCCAAGACAAAATAGAACCATTTATTCTTTTATGATTTTAAAATATTGATTTTGTGAATGGTCTATTACTACTTTAAATAGATAAATACCCTTGGGAATCGTCGATAAATCTACTTTTATAGCTTTTTGTTTTTGAAATTCTTGAGTAATGATTTCATTCCCAATCATATTCAAAACTTTAATAGACAGGAAATTAGGAATGGCACTTAATTCTATATTCAAAAAATCGATTGTAGGGTTGGGAAATAGTTTAATTTTACTTTTATTCTGCTCATTTATTGAAGAATTATCTTCCTCTTTTTCAATACTATCTAATGGCAAAAGGGTCAAATTATATTTGCACAAAAAGGTGCTTCTAGATTTATTAGATTCTAAATAAGTAGAGACTAATGTAGCATCAAAATCTGTGCTGTCAATATAGTCTCCAACCCAATATATTTTATTGTCTTTAGTCTTAACGTTCAAACCTACGTTTCTAGTGAAATTATTACTCTTGGGGCTAAATGCAGATAAAAAATTGCCCTCTAAATCATGAATGGATAGAAAGGTATTATTGTAATTTTTTGATTTTAATACAAAGCTATAGTTCAAAGTGGGGAATGAAATAGAATCTTTAAAATCGCCAGACAAATATAATTTTTCATTATGAATATTTAATGATAAAGATTCAAGTGAATAAAAAAATAATGGAGCGCCTATATAATTTTTATTCCAAAGCATATTGCCAAATGTATCCATTTTTAATAATATAACTCCTGGATTAGAATTAAAATTAGTAGATGAGCCTATTTTTATAGTTCCTTTTCTTAAAAATAGTCCCCCTAGATAAATGTTTTCACTTGAATCAACGACTATCTTATGAAATATTCTATTAAGAAATTTTTCATTACTTTTAAATGGCGATCTAAAGACATTAATTTTTTTAAATTTTCCATCTAAAGTCATATCTATTAATACATTTCCCTCTTCCATATATCCTATTGTCTCAGAGTATGCAGTATCATCCACGTCAACTTCAATCCTAGAATTTGTTCCTCCTATTAATACCATGAGGCCATTTTTATTTATATAAATATCATTGAAAGAAATTAAATTAGAACTTTGCTTGATATGATTAAACCAATATAAATCACCTTTTGTATTGAGTTTTGCAATGAAAAGGTCTTGTTGGTCTTTGATTGCAGGGCTATAATAGATGATGCTATCTTTAATTTTAATATTGAATGAATCTCCTATGTATCCACCAATATAAATATCATTTTCATAAGTTTTTATTTGTCTGCAAACATCAATACTTTTATTCCCGAAATTTTTAATCCAATTGGCATTGCCATATTCATCCATTTTCATGATAAAAAAATCTTGATTTCCTTTGGATTCTATTTTAATGATAGAGCTATCATTGTTTTTTGTAATAATAGAATCTTTATAAGTTCCAAATAGATAAAGATTATTACTATTGTCAATGTCAAATCCCCAATATGATACGGGAATAGATATTTGTAGATTCGTTTTAAAGCTTCTACTCCATAATAAATTTTGTAAAGAATCATATTTTGCTATTACTATGGTATAATTATTTTTTTCTATTGAATTTACCCAAAATGGATTTATATTGTTTAAGTCAAAATTTACTTTTCCATTAATTGCAGTCATGATGTAATGGTTTTTATCCTTATCAATTCTATGAGCAACCACATTAGATTCAGAATATTCCGATGCCTTTATCGTCTTTGCCCATTCAAGATGTTGCGAATAAGAATTTTTGAATAAGAGTAAAAAAAAGAGGATTTTTTTCATCATTATAAAAGATTAAAGCACCCAGAAATTAACATCAAAGATAATTTGAAATTTGCTTTTTTTCATCAAATTTTGAGTGAACGTAGATTATTTTTATTAAACGTTTGAAAAACCTCTTAAACAAAGGTTTTTTTAACATAAATTATCATCTTCTAGAAAAAGAAAAAATCTATCTCAGTAGCGTAATATTCCCACTCTTATTGATGGTTTCTTTGTCGTAGGTTACGGCTTGAACTTTCCATACATATACGCCTTCGTTTACGGGCTCTCCATTCACGGTGCCGTCCCAGCCTTTATTGATGTCGGTAGAAGAGAAGACAAGATTGCCCCATCGGTCGTACACATCAAAAGCATTGAGCTTGCGGATATTTAAATGTTTTACAATTTTGAAAATATCATTGGTGCCATCTCCATTGGGCGAGAATGCAGTAGGAATAAGCATTACCGTTTTCCCATATACATTTACTCGTACGCTATCGGTGCCTATACATCCATTGTCATCGGTTACACTGACATAATACATCGTTGTATCATAAGGCGTTACCGTGAGTTCATTGAAGAAAGGATTGCTTGTTCCTGTCTTAGGGGTCCACTCAAATTTGTTTGCCTTGCTTATAGCGGTTAAGACTACCTCCGCACTTCTATAAATAGTAGTATCATTTGAGGCTGTTACTACGGGAATAGTGTCTACTCTTACAAATACCTTTGTGGAATCTGAAAAACAATCATTTGACACCCGAACGGAATAGGTAATACTAGTATCAGGATATACTTGAGGCTTAGCTATGGCTGTATCATTGATGTTGTAGCTAGGTTTCCAAAGATAGTATTTGCCGCCACTAGCTTCTATTTCTATATATTTCCCAAAACACATTTGATAAGGAGATTTTGCCACCGCCTTGACAGGTTCTTGAACTACTACGGGAATCGTATCTCTTGTTATACAATTTGCTGCATTGGTAGCACTGATGACATAGCTCGTACTTTTGGGTGGGAAGACATAAATTTTTGCAGAGTCCGTATTGGTTATAAAGCTATTTGGAGTCCATTTAAAAATGACATTGGAACTGGATAAAGCCCAAAGAAGAAGACTATCTCCTTGGCATATATATGCTTTTTGTCCTGCTACAGAAAGCGCAGGCGGATAATTAACTATAATTTTGATAGAATCGGTCCCTTTACATCCGTATTTATCTACTAAGAACAATTTATAATCCGAAGTAACGGAAGGTTTTGCGGTAGGATTTCGGATAATTTTGCTACTGATAGTCGTATCTACCGTACTCCACAGATAACTAGACATACCATTGTTAGCATTGAATTGATAGATGTCATAGAGACAAATGGTGTCAAAATCGGGTAATCCTCCGTCAGGCAAAGCAATTGCATTTAGGGCTATGGTATCTTTCTTTTTATAACAATAGTTTTCTATTTCTAAAATATAGGTTGTGGTGTCTAATGCAGAAAATCTTGGATTCCGAATATTCGCATTACTCACCCAATAGGCGGGAACCTCTGACCCGTTTAATAATACTGTCCATTTGTATGCGGTAATATCTCCTTGATCATAAGGGTTTACTTGAATGGTATCGCCTACACAAAATGCTGTATCTTTTTTGCTTATTAAATCGATACTAGGATCTAAAATCAATACTTCTACGGTGTCTTTAATGGCACAATTATTATTATCAATTCCCGTGAGAATGTAGGTGGTTGTCTGCTTTGGTTTTGATTTTGGGGTTAATATATTGGGATTGTCTAGCCCAGCTGAAGGCGACCATGATACAGAATTAAAAGTTCCTTGACCATTTAATATAACACTATCTCTAAATTTAAAAGGGCTAGGGTTGAGACAAACACTCGTATCTAATCCAGCGCTAATAAAGGGTTTTGTGAAAAAGCTAATGGTAGTAGAGGCTGTATCGGAGCAGCCATTGGCATCGGTACCTTTGACGATATAAGAAACCGAATTTGGATATGCGGGAGAGCAAATAGGATTGGATATTTTATGGTTGTCCAAAAATTGATTTGGACTCCATTCATAGTTTAAGGCACCAATAGCATTCAACTGTATGGTTTTATCGTAGCAAATTTTAGTATTGGGCGTAGCCGATACAACAGGTTTTGGAAAAATAGTGATGGGTACATTTGCCGAATCAATACATCCCTTATCCGAAGTTGCAATTAATTTTAAATTATTAATCCCCGAAGTATTAAAGCTAGTGGTGGTATTACAGCTATCAATTCGAGTTCCATTGGGCAGAACCCATGTATTAGTAACGATTGTACTAGGAGAGGCTACCGTAGATTTACACAAAAGCTGAACGGTTTCAAACTGGCATGGATTGGGGACGGTATAATTTATTTTGGGCATAGGGTACACTGTTACTTGTTTTACAAAAGTATCGTAGCATCCTTTATTATCGCCTACTCTTAGTATAATATTATGATTTCCAGCTGGCAATAAATTATAATTATATGTTTTTGTGTTTGACATCACTTGTCCATTTATTACCCAATTCCAAAAATTAATCTGCCCATACGTACTTGTAGTTTTGTCAATAAGACCTATAGTTGAACCTTCGCAGGCATTATTTAAAGTAAATTCTGGTTTAAAAACAGGATAGATTTTTGTAATAACTCTAAAAGAATCTATACATAACTGACCAGTTGTTAATCTTTTAAATGCAACCAAGGTTACTATATATGTCCCAGAGTCGGTAAAAGTATGGGTAGGACTTTTTTTTGTTGAGGTGTCGTTTGTTCCTGATTTTGGATCTCCAAAATTCCAATATACCCAATCGGTATTATTACTAATACTATTGAAATCCATCGTATAATTTTTACAATTAGCTTTTTTAACACCTATATCGTTTTGACTGCTTTCCAAATTATCGACGGATGCATTAGGAATATCACATCCACGAACATTGAACTGAAAATCTCTAAAAAATGTATTGATGACCTGTCCGTTTCTAAACTCTCTACATTGAACCGAGACTACAAATCGGCCTACTACATTGGGTTTGCAGCTCAAAAGTCCTGTTTTTGGATCAATAGTCATGGCAGGCGACCCCCCAATTACATTAGTTAACTTATACGGGTTGTTCCAATTAATAGGAACAACACCAAATAGAGATGGATTGGTGGTAGAAGGATTTGCAGATGAAAGTCCAGCTAGCGGAGTCACCAATGCATAATCCAATGAGTCGCCATCTATATCAATTGCAGAATGATCATAATAAAAGGAGACGTCTTTACATATAAATAAAGGAGGTATTTCTTTGAAAGTAGCCGAGTTGTTTTGAAAAGGTGTTGTAGGAGGAATATAACAAGTAAGTGTAATGCCTGGTTTGTCGTTTTCATTGGGTACTGGTTGATTTTGGATGTTAAGTATATCTCCATTTCTACAGCATCTTTGATGAACAATAGTATATCCTATAGTGCTAGAAGGGAGTGTGATACGTTTTGTATAAGTTGCTTCTTCTGCACAAGTATTATCTTTTGCCAAACAAGGATTGACAATTATAGAATTTATAGTTTTTTTGCTACTAGCATTAAAAGGAGCCGTATAATTCGTTGTAGCCATTCCATTGGGGCTATTGTCTGCTACAATGGAAAAAGTAAACTCTGGTAATTGGCTATTTGGATTGGATGAGTTTTCTCCATCAAATCCTACTTGAGAACTACAATCTCTATATATTTTGAACGTAATATCATACGTTGTGCCGCCTACATGCTTGTACGAGATATATCCCCCCACAATATGCGTGGCATTTACTTGAAAAAAAGTAAAAAATAGTAAACAAACTAGAACTCTCATTTTCAATTTTTTTATTGAGCATCAAAGATACGTCATTTTCAACTCAAAAAAACATTTTTTATTGCAAATGATAGTTTTTTTGTTGAAGTTTTTGCAAAAAAAAAGAGCGCTCCACAAAATGGTATGGAACGCTCTCAAGGAACTAAAAATATGAAAAAAGTTTTATCTTAATACTTAACTACCTCAGAGGAGAATTGGATATTTTTAAATTCTTTACATTTTCCTTTTCGAGTTCGCATGGTACATGAAAAACTTCCTTTGATGGCTTGGCCATTATATTCATGTATAGAAATAGACCCCATTTTTACAGGATCTATAGTCATGTCTCTTGTGCTGTATTCTTCTCCTTTAAATGTAATTTGGATACTCTCTTTGGATTCCCAATCGCTTTTAATATCAATTGTATTACTATTTTTCAAGTTTTTTGCGTCAATAGTTATCGACATTTTGAAGTCGCCGTTTGCGGTTAATAACCACGTAGCATTATCAGCTCCTCGCATCATTTCATCTACTCCAGAAGCTGCTTGTGCTGTATAGCTTACTGTATTTTCTTCGTACACAACTTTTTTATCAATAGTAGCTAACTCGCTTCTAGTTATTATTTCTGGTTTTTCTAATTCTAATTCTTCTTTTGTACAAGAAAACAACATCATGGATGCTAAGAATAATAAGATTGATATTTGTTTCATATTCGTTTGATTTACGATGCAAAATTATGGCGACTTTTGCTTTCCGAAATCAGACTTGGATAAACGAATATTTTTTTTTGATAAATTAATTTCAAAATCTTAAAATAGATTAGTTTTTTGGACGAACATTTATTTTTCTTGGATGAATGGAATTTGTATAAAACCCAAATTTTTACAAAAATTAGAATGTTTTAATCATTTTTATGTAGACAAGAGCACCATAATAGTTTTATATTTGCACAAAAAAAATTAATAAATTTATGAATTCTGCTACAGATATTAGAGAACTCAATGAAATTGTTAACAAAGAGAGCCTTTTTATTGAGGTCATTCAAAGAGAACTTTCCAAAACAATTGTTGGACAAAAAAACATGGTGGACAAAATGCTCCTTGCATTATTGTCACAAGGACACATTTTGCTTGAGGGTTTGCCCGGTTTGGCCAAAACCTTAACGATTAAATCCCTGGCCGAAACCATCGCTTGCGATTTTAATCGAATTCAGTTTACGCCCGATTTATTGCCTTCCGATATATTGGGTACTATGATTTACAATCAAAAAGAAGGTGAGTTTAAGATTAAAAAAGGACCTATTTTCTCCAATTTTATCCTTGCCGATGAAATCAACCGTGCGCCAGCCAAAGTGCAGTCTGCATTGCTAGAAGCTATGCAGGAAAAACAAGTAACTATTGGCGATACCACATACAAGCACGAAGAGCCTTTTCTGGTAATGGCTACCCAAAATCCAATTGAACAAGAAGGAACCTATCCTTTGCCTGAAGCGCAATTGGATCGTTTTATGATGAAAATATTGGTGCATTATCCTACCAAAGAGGAAGAAATCGAAATATTAAAACGAAATTCGTCTAGCTACAAATCTACCATAGAAACGGTAGTGACAAAAGAGGCTATCCTCAAAGCAAAAGATATTGTACGCCAAATTTATATGGATGAAAAAATTGAGCAATACATTGTAGACATCGTATTTGCCACTCGTTTCCCTCAGGATTTTAAATTGGAAAAACTCAAGCATTTAATTGCCTACGGAGGTTCGCCAAGAGCGAGTATCAATCTTTCTATTGCCAGCAAAGCGCACGCTTTTATGAAGCGAAGAGGCTATGTAATTCCAGAGGATGTACGAGCAGTATGCTACGATATTCTGCGTCATAGAATTGGGCTTACCTACGAAGCCGAAGCGGAAAATATTACCCAAGACCAAATCATCAGTGAAATATTAAATACGGTAGAAGTACCATAGAAAGTTTTGTTTTAATATAAAGAAATAAAAACTTTAGAAATATGGAAGTTCAAGATTTAATCAAAAAAGTACGGCAAATAGAAATAAAGACCAAAAAACTCAGTTCGGAGCTTTTTTCGGGAAATTATAATAGCAATTTTAAAGGACGTGGAATGTCTTTTGCCGAAGTGCGTGCCTATACCTACGGCGATGACGTCCGAAATATAGACTGGAATGTAACCTCGCGCAATGGCGGCGAACCTTATATAAAAGAGTTTGAAGAAGAGCGTGAGCTTACCTTTATGATACTTGTAGATGTATCGGCATCTATGGATTATGGCTCCAAAGGTCTTACCAAAAAAGATTTAATCACAGAAATAGCCGCTACGCTGGCTTTTAGTGCGCTCAAAAATAGCGATAAAGTAGGCGTAGTCTTTTTTAGCGATAGAATAGAAAAATATATCCCGCCCAAAAAAGGAAAATCGCATATTCTGCGCATTATCCGTGAATTGATAGAAACCAAAAGCGATAGCGAAGGCACGGATATAGGTGAAGTATTCCGATTTTTGCAAAATACCATAAAGAAAAAAACGGTGGCATTTCTTTTGTCGGATTTTCTTGAGAGCAAAGAATATCAGCAGGAACTTTCGCTTATTTCTATGAAACATCAAATTTTTGGTGTACATATAAATGACCCTACGGAGCATCAAATGCCCAATATAGGTATGATACAAATTTTCAATCCTGAAAAAAATAAACTAGAATGGTTGGATACGTCACAAGTAGCTAAAGTATCAAAAAATTATTTTGAGAATGTGAATATGGAAGCACACCAATCCTTCAAAAAGTTAGGTTTGCCATATTGTAGCATTCATACGCAAGAGTCTTTTGTGCCTAAATTGGCTTCGCTTTTTAGGAAATAAGATTTGTAACAAAACTTTTTTAGATTTTTAAACAAATCTAAAGAGCCTTTTTTTGTAAATATAATAAATTTTATCGTATTTTTGTTGTTAGTTATAATTTAAAATTATTATGATAAAAGTACATCCTCAATACATAAAAGATACTCAAGGGGAAAAATCAATGGTAATCCTCTCCGTCAAAGAGTTCGATACAATTATTGAATTGCTTGAAGAAATAGAAGACGTTAGACTCTATGATGACGCTATAAAAAATGATACGGGGGAGAGAATACCTATGGAAGATGTTTTTAATTTTATTGAAAATAAAAGAAAAATTGTATAGCAATGCTTTATACTATTAGTTTTACAAAACAAGCCTTCAAAGATTTAGACAAAATTAATGAGCCTTTTTATTCAAATATAAAACAAGCAATAATAAATCTCTCAGTGAATCCTCGTCCAAATGGATTTAAAAAATTAAAAGGCAGGGAAGGATTCAGAATAAGAATTGGTAATTATAGAGTAATTTATAATATTATTGATAGTGAATTAGTTATAGAAGTAATTGCACTAGGACATAGAAAAAATATTTATGATTAATCTTCTAACTTTCCCCATCCTTTATCCATTTAGGAACAACAGGTGCTTGATAATGAATCATTTTTTGAAACAAAGAGTCCATATCATTTGCGACTAAGAGCATATCTCTATTGATGGGTTTAAGGAGTTCTTTCGCTACCATATTGTCTACCATATTTAGCAAGGGTGTATAGAATTCATTAATATTTAAAAGGCCTATGGGTTTTTTGTGCAGTCCTAGTTGTGCCCAAGTAAGGATTTCAAAAAGTTCTTCAAAAGTCCCAAATCCGCCCGGTAAGGCTATAAACCCATCGCTTAACTCGTGCATCTTGGTTTTTCGTTCGTGCATCGTATTTACCAATATCAATTCAGTCAAATTGCTATGTGCTATTTCTTTAGAACTCAAAAAATGAGGCAACACACCAATGGCTTTTCCACCACTTTGCAGGCAACCATCCGCTACAGCGCCCATAAGGCCTACTTTGGCGCCGCCGTAGATGAGTGTTATGTTTTCTCGAGCCATTTTTTGCCCTAAAGCAAAAGCTTTTTCTACAAAAATAGGTTCGCTGCCAGCACTTGAGCCACAAAAAACCGTAATGGAATGAATTGTATTCATGCTTAATATTATATTTTACTTTATTCCAACTCTTTCTCACCATACTCCACTCTATACATTTTGATAAGTATAAAGAATAAGGAAAGTAGAAGTGGTCCATAGATAAGTCCCAAAAATCCAAAAACATTCAATCCTACAATCACCCCTAGAAAGGTAATAAGCGGATGGGTATCTTCAAATTTTTTGGTAAGGAAAATTCTCAAGAAATTATCGCTGCTACTTACTACCACCACACCCCAAACGAGGAGAAATATACCCATATTTTGATGCCCCGAAAAGATGAGAATGAGAGCAAGCGGAATATAAATCAGTGCGCCTCCTACAAGAGGAAGCATTGAGGTAAAAAACGTGGCTATCATCCAAAGAAAAGCATTGGGAACGCCTGCTATTATATAGCCTATCCACGCTACCAGAGCCTGTATCAGTGCTACTAACGGAATAATGATGGCATTGGAAAGAATGGATGAATACACTTTTTGAAACAAGATATTTTGATTTTCTTTGTTCAGCGGAAGATATTCGCCTAGTTTACGCTGATTCCAAGAGTCTGCCGAAAAGAAAAAATACAACAAAATAATCATAATCCCTACTGTCGAAAGGAGATTGAGTCCTATATTGAGCAATTCTGGAATCCATTGACTCACTTTTTTAAGGAGATTGGCGCCAAAATCCTTGGACAATACATTAAATCCAAACTGCAATTTTATCTTCTCATTTAAAAGTTCTAAAGCGGTTTTATATTCATTAAAATTACTAAAAATACTCTGAATATGATGTTCTAGGATCCATATAAGTGTTCCAATTGGTATCACAATACAGAGTATGGTTGTAATCAAAAAAATCCACTCGGCACCATTGCGTGAAATATTCTTTTTCATTAGAAAATGAATGGGTTTTCGAGAGAGGATATAGAGCATAATAGCCCCAAGTATAGCGTCGAGTATAGATAGGAGATTGGAAGTAATCAAATATCCCATCAATACTATCGTAATCAGCAAAAGAAGCTGGGTTAGCAGTCTGTTTGAAATCATATTTTTCAAGATTAATTGAGAATAGCTTCTACACCCGGTAGTTTTTTCCCTTCAAAAAATTCGAGCATAGCACCGCCTCCTGTGCTGATAAAACTCACTTTGTCTTTTACCCCAAATTTGTTAACTGCAGCTACGCTATCGCCACCGCCAATCAATGAAAAAGCACCTTTTTGAGTAGCTTCGGCTACTATTTTGGCTATACTTTCGGTTCCTTTGCTGAATTTTTCCATTTCAAATACACCCATTGGACCATTCCAAAGGATGGTTTTTGAGTTGAGGATGACTTCCGAAAACTCTTTGATAGCTTCGGGCCCAATGTCTAGTCCCATCCAGTCTTCTTTTATCGAATTGGAAGGACTAAGAAATGTATTGGCTTGTGCATCAAAAGCATCGGCAATAATACTGTCTTTTGGTAAGTAAATATTTACGCCTTTTTCTTTTGCTTTTTTGAGCAAATCATTTGCCAAATCCAACTTATCTTCTTCACACAATGAATTTCCTATTTCGCCACCCATTGCTTTGAAAAAAGTATAAGCCATACCGCCTCCAATAATGATGTTTTGGGATAGGTTCAATAAATTTTCGAGAATCAAAATCTTATCGCTCACCTTTGCGCCTCCTACGATAGCCGTAAAAGGATGTTCCGCATTTTTCAAGACTTTATGGGCATTTTCTATTTCTTTCTCCATCAGGAGTCCAAACATTTTTTGCTTTGGCTCAAAATATTGTGCTACAATAGCTGTACTCGCATGCGCTCTATGTGCCGATCCAAAGGCATCATTGATATAGACATCGCCAAGAGTTGCTAGCATTTGTGCAAATTCATCGTCGCCTTTAGTTTCTTCGCTATAGAATCTTGTATTTTCGAGCAAAAGGACTTCGCCTGCGCCTAAATTTTTTGCCATTTTATAGGTTTCTTCGCTTCCACAATCCTCCGCAAATTGTACCTCTACATTCAATAAATGGGATAAATGCGAAACCAAATGTTGTGTAGAATATTTAAGTTCGCAGCCCATAGCTACGGATTGAAGAGTTACTTTGGGTCTGCCAAAATGGGTCATAATAATAACTGCGCCGCCATCTTTCAATATTTTTTGTATCGTAGGCAATGACTCTTGAATACGCGTATCGTCCTTGATTTGAAAATTTTCGTCCAACGGCACGTTAAAATCCACACGTACCAAGGCTCTAATATTTTTAAACTTAAAATCGCTAAATTTAGACATATAATAAAATTTTTTATACTGATTGAGATTACAAAAATATTAAGTTTTTGTTATTTATCTCTTAATTTCGCAAATGCGTAATTAAATTACAATTTCTTTTTCGTTTACTCATTTTTTATGAGTGAAATGGGATTAGGGTTTTTTCTTGACAAAAGCGGGATCGGTAAGTGTTTTTAGAAATTCTTCCAAGTCTATCATTTCGTTATCCGACATCAAAAGAGGCTTATGCAAAAGCGTGTCGGTATTAATGGCATTCGGTATTTTTGCTATTGGATTGTTGTAGTACGCAATTACTTCTTGCAAGGTCTTAAACATCCCGTTGTGCATATAAGGTCCCGTTACGGCTATATTTCTAAGGCCCGGTACTTTGAATTTTCCTATATCGTTCTTTTTTTTGGTTATTAAATATC
>Ga0208597_1000805_pt1 | contig 12335 bp, 5 predicted proteins | sample LakMenEpi05May12_FD_150673 | JGI IMG/M metagenome (GOLD analysis project Ga0208597, IMG submission 150673) | Freshwater microbial communities from Lake Mendota, WI - 05MAY2012 deep hole epilimnion (SPAdes) | ecosystem: Environmental > Aquatic > Freshwater > Lake > Epilimnion/Euphotic zone ...
ATGTTATAAATTCCTGTGAAGAAAAATATGTCCCATCTTCAGCGTCTCTTGGTACATTAAAACTTGCTGTATATTTTGGTGTAACATTTCTATTTAAAAGAAAATTTTCAACCTCATCTAAATGTTCATTGAAAATTCTATTAACCTCATAATCATTTGGTCTAATAACTAAATCATCAAAAGTAACTGTTTGAAATGGAAATGGGTGACCACTAACACTTATGTTTAAAGTCCCCGATGTCATTGAGGTTGTTGGAATAATTGCCGTAACATTATATCCATTACCATTATAATATAAACTATAATTAGCATATTGAACCGTCATATCTCTAAGTGAAGATACCTGAATTTCTTTTAATTCCAAGTTTCTAGTTGAGTTAATGGTAAAATCAATTGCAAATGGATTCCTTAAACGAGCAATATCTAAATCAAAACTAGTGATATTATCAATCTCATTATAAGTTATATTTGTTGCAGTTTCACCTTTAATATAGTTCTCACCCATAAGAGTCGCTTCAAGTGCCGCAGGAAATTTTGCAATAATTGTTTCAACAGCTGTGGATAATCTTTTTACTAAAGACCCGTATTGAGTAAAATTAGTAATTTGACTTAAATCAAAATTTGGGTAAACTTTAAAGTTATTTTCAAATATGGTTCTTGACTGAAGAGTACTTTCTAAACCTAACCCTTCTAAACTAATTGGGTCAGAAAATGTTCCGGTGTTAAAAGTTCTATTTGTTTTTTCATTAAAAGAAGTCGCAAATTCAAAATTACCCTGTGTCAAACCACCCCCCGTAACTAGTTGGAAACCAACTAAATCATCAGAGAATGTGCTTGAACCGGCCGGACCTTGCGGTGGACATGTATATTTTTTTAATGCCATTATTCAGTTATGTTTGTAAAGTTTTTACTAAAATCAATATTATCACCTCTATTTTGTCTAACTTCATATAATAACGTATTAAATTCGTCTCTAATTTCGTATAAGTTATATTGTTGGTAAATGTTATTATTTGCGTCGTAAATAGTGTAAATACCATCATCCATAGATTTAGTTTGATTACCATAAAGAGCAATCGCCAATGTTGAGAAATCTTGGTCCGCAATCTCTATATCAAGTGTTATAGGATTAAAGAAGGTATTCGACATTATTATAGTTTGATTTGGCTGCCCAATATATGGTGTAGCATTTGGTTTGTTTGTCGGAGATGACGACGGAGAAACCGTACAAAAGATTAGATTTGTATTGTTATCAGTATATCTATATCTAATTGCTTTTTGTGACGTATTTGTTAAATTTTGAACAACCGGTTCACAAAAGAATGATGATGTTACAATTCTAAAGAAATTAGGTATTTTTGTCCCATCAGAGTTTAAATACTCAATTCTAAAACCAACCAAACCTTGATTCACAAATTTATTTCTAAATTGACTTGGAACATCATTCAAATCAATAACAAGTCCTTTTACGTTAGGTAATGATGATAACACACCACAATCTAATATACTCGTTCTAATCTCCGCAGGTCTTATGTATAAGGTATAGATACCTAATTGGTTAAATTGTTCCGCTGGCAATCTTAAATTGTACAATCCACCTAATATTTCAACATTAGGGTTAGGACTTGAAGGATTTGTCTGTGAATTATTAAAATAAGGTCTCAATATAGATACCGCATCTAACTTTGTTAATACAAAATTATCTGTTTCATCTCTTGATGGTGTATAATTAAGAATGATGTCTACATCCTCCGGTGATACATCTGCCGGTCTTATCGTTCCATATGTTCCTGTTGCCATATTATTATTTTAATCTATTTTTATTATGTTGAAATATTTATAACCATATTTTTCAAGGTCACCTAAATTATCCACTTCTCCCAATCTTTCCATTGATTCAAATCCGGAAACTTTTCCTCTCTCTATAAATACATTGGATTGAACTTCTGGCTCATCAATTACATTTAATAATGCTTCATTTTTTACAATTGGTTCACATACCGTATCTATTTGTGTTACACCACTAACTACAAAGACGGTTGTACCATCACTAAAATCATAGTAATCAACACCATTTATTGTATACCCGGTGTATAATTGATTACCGTTTGCACTTCCACCCCAATATGTCCCGACAACACCTGTAGTACCTGTTATCTGAACACCAACCTTATAATACCCGTCATCTAAATCTTGTTTTTTACCATAAACCCTTAAATCTGATACCGTTGATTGAGTGTATCCACTAACAACTAATGGTACGGTTAAATAAGGATTAACACCACTTTGATAAGTTTCACAACTCGCATCACCACTATAAATAAAGTCATAACAAATTGGTGTTGCCGACCAACTACCGCCCATAGGAGTAAAACAAGTTGTACCTTTTGGGTCTAATATAGTTGCGTTAGTAAATGGTACTGTGACCGTTTTCTTCACTACATTAGAACCCCACGGACTCATACCTGACATACTAATCGTAAATTCACCGGATTGTGAGTATGGATGTGAATAAAAATTAGGACTGACATTTGTAACTGTTTGTTTTGGTGTACCATCACCCCAATCTATTTCATAAGACGAAAATTCTAAATATTTTTTAAACTCAACATCAGAAGTATTATAAAAATTGTAAGTATATGCTGATAAAGTATTGGCCGAAAATAAAAAGTTAGTCATAACTTCTTGTTGGATAATCATACCATCAAATACAGAATAATACCCAACGTCCACGGTATTTTCAGTTATTAATATTGGAATAGTCATTCCGGTTAATAATGATGTGCCTCGTTTGAGTGTTGCTTTTGAAATATTAGAAGTCGCTGTTGTTCCCGTAGCACCTGTTAATATTTGAGTCATTGATGAATATACATAAGCAGACCCATCAATATATTTGGTCACTTCTCTAGTATATATGTCACAACAAAAAGGAATTTTTTGTTCTTCAAGATATGGGTCACCGATATAATTAATTTTAAAAATATCCCCGTTTATAACTTCAGGTGATATTCTTATACGATAGGTGTTTGCACTCATTATGGATTAATATATTCATACCATTTTATGGAACTAGTCGTTCCTGCCCTATTACCTGAATCATCCAAGATTTCATAGGTTTTGTTAACATAATTTAAATTAACTTTATAATAAAAATACTTCGACTCAAATTGAAAAGCACTTGGTATTGTTGGAGGAATTTGAGGTACTTTCATCATTTTAACAAACACACCTAATTTACCATCAAAAAATTTAGCACTCATATAAAAAGTAGTTAAATCATAAAACTTAATATTTTTTAACCAATAAATGAAAAACCCTTCCTTATCACCAACAAAATCTAATTTGTAGGATGGACGTTTAATTAAAACATCCGGAATGTAAGGAGATAATGTAACCAATTCCGTAAACCCCTGTTGAACGGGGATAATTATTGTGAAATAATTAGTTTGGGATTTACCATCCATTGTATCATAAAAATCCAATTTAAAGAATGATTTGGTAAAAGGTTTTTCATAATAATATATTTCACTCTTATCAAATCCTTCAGGTAAATAACTAGTCACCCAATCATTACTTGTTGCGGTCGTAACATTATTAACATTACCACTATAGAAATGAAAATCATACTTAACATCTGTTTTTGTATCATTATCATATGGTTTATGTGAAAATCTCAATAACTCAAAATCTTCAGCAACACCAATGATATCCTTGATAACATCTTCCTCATAAAGTTCAATACTATCTTCTTGTCCATACATATCCCACTTCAGTTCAATCGGTAAAAGAATGTACTGTTCATCATTTGGGATTACAAATCTAAATTTATTACTCACAATCGTCTATTATTGGTTCTGCAGTTATTATCTGTTCATTATAATTAGTACCTTCAGGTATTATTCTAAAAATAATATTTGTATAAGGGTAATGAGACCCATTTAAAAATGGATAATTAACCCCAATATTATTAGAGTCAATAAATCCGTAACTATATAAATCCTTCCATAAAAAAGTATCTTTACTTGGAGAGTAATACGCATAATTAGGAACATCCACCACATTTTTCTTATCTCCCTCCTCAATGTAATCTGAGAATTGTCTAATAGTTAAACTATTATGTGGTTGATAATAATACCCGTAAGGATTGTCCAAAGACATACGATAACCTGTTGAACTAGTTGGTCTTCCAATATTAAATACTTTTGCGTTATACGTTATCTTATGATATAAATTAGATATAACTCTTTCTGTTTGTTCAAAATTATTCCACTCACAATAATCACCATCTAACGTATCACCTTCCTTTAAAGACCTATTATATGTGAAAACTATTGGTACTCCATTATATATTCCCAACGGTGCGTTGCTTGGTGGTGGACCTAACGTTGTATTCACATAGGTATCTATTGGGATATTTGTGTCCGACAAATTATTTATTTCACTCCACCAATATGAGGGTAATTTAGTTTGGGGATTTAAAGGTAAATTAAAATCATAACCAAATTTCATACCCTGATAACCCAATCCCGGCCCAATTAACCTACCAAACGTATAACCAAAATAACCTTTCCAAATTGTTGTAAAAAACAATTCAGTTAATGGTCTTTTTTGATTATCAATTAAATCATTAATTCTAATATCCTTATCAAATGATAATGTGTAAGATTGAGAACCTTCCTTTATAGAAACTCTAGCAATTCTGTTAGGTGTAAAACCACTACTTTCATATTTTTTCTTAACACCAAAAATATTTTGGTCAAATCCCGCATTTACTAAAATCGCATTATCAGGGTTTGTTAAAATTTTATGTCTTCTAACATAATATGTTGAGATAGTATCACTTGGGTTATCACTATTTATAATTCGTTTAAAAGTCCCTTCTGTTCCGGTAGTAAATGTTGTTCCTGTAAACCCAACATTAAAAATGTTAAAAATATATAAGTCACTTTCGTATTTCCCATCACCTAAACTATATACTTCAAAAGTATCAACCCCATTGTAGTTAAAATTTAATTTAACAAACTCTCCCGGTGTTAATCCATGTTTCATCGGACATATACATTTAATAATCCCTCTTCCGTTATATACAGTTGTATCATCATTTTCAACCACAAAAGGAATCCCGTCTGAAGCGACCCAATCTAATGTAACTGCGTTTGAAATTGATGGTATTTTAATAATAGCATTTAATTGTTTTTGATAATCATTTTCAAATGGATAACTAACATAATGCGTCCAATTATATGTTGAAGCACTTTTGCTTACAAAAGTCAAATGATTATATGGTGGTTGAGTATAACCCGGAACATTGTAATCAGTTCTAATAAAATCAAATTCATTATATTGTGGAAATCCTGACCAAATAACACTTGGATTTATACCAGTTGGGGTACAATTATTCGCCGCCGCTTGAGCTTCATTAACATAATACAGATTATTTTCAAATGGTATGTAATCCGTACTACCTGTATATGAATTATTAAATAATAATGAAAATTTACAGGTAGGTCTAAATATATCAGATTTTTGTCTTTCATCATCAAACACTTGTTCCAAACTAACATCAATATTCCTATCAAATTCAACATTTATTTGAGCGGTTTGAACTAAAGGAACATTGAACATCAGATTGGTGTCTGGTGCCGATTTATATCGTAAAGAACCTAAAATTACTCTAGTATCAATTCTATTTCCCATATTATAATGTTGTTGTTGTATCTAACCATTTAGTTGTGAATCTATCAAATGCCGATTTACCTTTTTTCAATCCAAAATAAAAATAAAACGGAGCTCCGGTATTAAACAATCTGTCATCATATGAATTTGATTCAATAGAGTTAAACTCCGGATTTAATGTTCCATCAGGATAAACAGAATAAATATAACCTTTAAAGTATTTGTTTTCAGGACTTTGAGATGTTCTCATATATCTTGATGAAGGTTCAGTTCTGTCTAACAATTGATAAGGATAATTAAAAAATGCTGGGTTGTTTATTGGGTTAGTATACCACCCATTTTTTTGAGACCCAAAAATACTATTGGTGTCATCTGGTTTTATATTCCATTGATAAAATGGAACCGTTTGAGTGAATACCGAAAAATAACTAAAAGTACACGGTTGATTCGCAATCCCATCAGGGTCAATAATCGTTCTTTTTGGTGATATAAAATCTCGCGTTTGAGTATCTGAAGAAAAGAAAACACCAAACACCACCTTATTAATATCACTTGACGGGTTATAATATATTGGGTTTTGTTGTCCAGCAGGATTGTCAGGATAATTTAATGATTGGAACGGCGCCACCGATAATTCAGAATTAATAGCAATCATTTGAGCATAATCACCATCAATCATAAGTTTAGTTCTACTGAAAAATGATAGGATACCAGTATTATTTAACCCAATTTTTTGCAAAAATCCGGGACTAGCTAATCTTGTAATAATTAAAAGATTTAATAATTCAGAAACATCACCATAACTTGACGTATTTAACCTATTCATAACATACCCATCAAAATCATCAGACATAACCAATTCTTGTATATATAAGTTTCTTGGTCCTAAATCCATGATAGTTGTTGGATATTTTAAATTTTTTAAATTACCACCATAACCACCAAATATACCTTCTATAACTGAAGCAGGACGAGGTCTATCCATACCAATAAATTCAGAAATACTATCATTCCAAGGACTACTTCTATAATAAAAATTATTAGTGTCTTGGTCAAAATAAATATTTTCACTACAAATTCTACTCACAGGTCGATTTTGACTATTGAAAACAATATCATTAGAAAATGAAAAAGTGTAAAGAACTCCATTAATCCAATTGTTCGTAAATAAATGAGAAAATACATTTCTACATGCACCAAACATTACTTGAATCCTATTTGTCCATTCAAACACTACTTGAAAATCTTGACCTGATAATAAAGAAAGTATTGGTTGAGTAATTAATATGTAACAACCACCATCAAACTTAACTTTACCACCACCAAAACTCCAACAAGAATTTCCTTTATCATATATTCTTAAATTATTTTTTCCACCAATTTCTTCACTATAATAACACCCTAACGGTGCCATATCACCACAATTAAATGACTTTAAAATTTGATTAACAAGTTCTGGTTCAGCATCCGGACCAACTATTGGTTCAGGTGCAAAAGCCCCCGCTTCTCCCACAAATACATTTGATGACCCCGTACCACCAACACTTTGATTAATAGTTGCACCATCATCAGTTACAACAAAAATTGCAAAATTAGTGTTTGTGTGTAAAGGGAAACTATTACCTAAATTATTTTGTACAACTGTTGATGTTGGTAATCTATCAGACCTCATCACTATTTTACGTTGATTAACACTAGTTAAATCAAAATTTAAAACCGCCGTACTTGGATATTTTGGCGCGTAATAAATACCTTCAACTGAAAATGGGTTACTTCCAGTAGTTTGATTTATATCTAATCTCTGATAAAACATAGTACCACCTTCAACTATCTCACCTAAATAATAACCTCTATTATCATTAGGAGAAACGTTGTATGTTCCCGCTCTTCTATTATAAGGAACACTAAATACTATACACTGTATGTCATAAGTATACTGAATGTCCCACTCCATAATAAACCCATTCCAACCACGCGTTCCTTCTTGATAAGGAAATGGTGGGTTATCATCATTCGTATATTGGTTAACCACTTTAGACACTGTAGATGATGGTGATGTCACGGATGATAATGTAGGAAGTCCATTTACCGGAGTAAAACCACCGTTTGTTGTATCTAAATTAGAATAATACGTATGTAAATTACTCGAGAAAGCACTAAAACCAAATGTTTCAAATAATGGGTTAGGTGGTGTTATAGATGGTAGAAAACGAAACGAATTAAAATAAAAATCAGATGTTAAATTACTATTAGTAATATGATTAACACAATTTAAAGTACCTTGAATTGGGTAATTTAATTTATATTTTTCACCCATTACTATTGTTGATGAATTACCAAAATTATAACCAAATAATCGACTTAAATCATATTGAACTTTAGTTCTACTTGAATTAGGGTCAACACCTCTAACCAAGAAAATAACTTTCTGTTTATCCATTGATTTATAATAATCTATAGGTGAAAAATATCTTTCTATTGTTGACCAAGACAAGTGTGGATTACAAGGAAACGCAAATTCTTGAGGTTGGCTTACACGATAAAATCTCATATCGTTATTTAAAAACCTATTATAAAATGAATTATTGCTGTTCCAATCATTAGGTAATGAAGCCGTACTAGTATTACACATTCCACTATATTGAGCATAAGTCATACCTGTAATAACTTGAAAATATTCAACATCCATAGGGAATCTAGCATATCGAGGGTCACCTGAAAAAGTAACAATTTGATATGATACAGATTGATTACCTGAAGTACCATCAGGATTTGCATAAGTAATCGAAATTGTTCCGGGATTAGTTGTTGACCCACTATTTATTGTCGTACCTGTAATGGTATTTGTACCATACTCATTTAATGTAGTTCCGGTATTAATAACATTTTTATCTTTTGATAGAGTAAAATCTTGAAAAGATAACATAGTACCCGCTTCTAAATTTGTTGCACTTTGAGTACATACTATCGCAACCACATTATCATAATGAAAATTAGTTGTTGGTGTCGGAGGATTTAAATCCGGTTGAAATGTTACTTTAATTCTATTAACCCCCCCACCAGGATTATCACCACTTTCATTAAAATATTTTCCTTTAGTATTAAACAAATTTAATCTTTCAGATACAGTTAAACTCGATGAAAAATATAAATATTCAGGATTATCCGCAGATAATGCAGGGTCTTCGTCATCATTTGTTGATATAACTGAAGTAGGAACTCTTGTTGAGGGTGTAAATGACGCATTGTCAGCATTACCCAAACCATCTCCCGCAAATAAATTTTGATAAACAGAATCACCTGTGTTAACACCGGGTACAGGTGGTGGTCCGGGTGTTCCATTATTTAATCTATTAATCTTATATTGTGAGGCGATTTCAAATGGGGTTAATAATGATGAACCAGCCCCTTCAGGAAGAGATTCGTCTGGCGCGTCTATTTCTAATTGTTCTACATCAGGTTCATCTTTAGGTAAATCTCCATTATCACCACAATCACAAAATGAACACTCCGGATAAGATAAATTTGGTATTTTAATATTTTTTAACTTATCAGGAAATTCAAGAATTTGTTTTGCCAAACGATTAGCGTCTGATATACCAGGACAATTCATTTTGTCTCTTAATTTTCTAAATCGTCTACCAATTATCGGCAATGCCCCAAGAATACCTAAAAGTGGTTTTAAAATAGCCGCACAAATAAACCCAACAAGAAGTATTAAAGGATAAAGAATAACGACTAATATTATTCCTATAACTTTAAGAACAAACCAAAGAATATGAATAACAGGTATTAATGAGATAAAAACAGGTCTGAATAAAAACAACATTATCCAAAATAAAAAATAAATTAAGTCAAACCTAAAAACACCATCATTTGTTGGAAATTTATTGTTCTCACTTTCACAAGAATCATCAATAATATTTTTAATACCAATAAATTGTGTATTTAAATACCCTTTTCTATATTGGTCAACTAATTGAGATACAGTATAAACTTTATTATATTGCATTAAATAAAACGTATCTGTACAATCTATTGCCGATTGAAAATCAACATAATCATCCCAATCTAAACTAAACGCATATGACTTCTTTTGAAGTGTTGCGTTTGGGTTTGAACCACTAGTTGTCCAACCGTGTTCTTTAACATTTGGTACTAAAAAATACCCTCTTCTAACAGGTTCTGATATTGATGGTGATTGATTCCATTTAACTTTGAATCGGTATTTACCTTTAGTCGGGATACCTTTTTTAGGGTCATCAGATATAACTTGTTCCCCAAACTCATTAGTTATTAAATAATCTAAATTCATTGGGACATCTACTAACCACGCACCATTATCATCAATAACTTGACCACCTTCTTCTAAATCCACTGTCTCTAAAATTGGTTTACCCTGAGCATCTAAAAAAATAGTTTGTCTTATTGCTAATATTTCTCCCGGGCCGGTTACTAAAGTACATTGTGAACCGGATTTAAGTCGGGGTTTACAATTTCTCGGAAGGGCTTCGTCATCGTTACTTGAAACAATCGAACCCATAAAGATGGATGTTGGTCTAATATCAATACCGGATTCTTTAGATAAATCAAAATCAGTTCTTGTTATACCCAAATTACATATTTCAGGTTGACCCCATAACGGCTCAACCTCAATAGTTCTATTAAAATTAATAATTTGAGGTAACGAATTTAAATTTGATGATGCTTTGAAATTTATACCAGCAACTTGAGTTGGTGTTGCAAGACCCATTCTAATTAAATCTTGAGGTGATAATGAAAATTCCCCAATATCTGATAAGTCAATATCAACAACAACTGTTTGACTTCCGGTTGGTACACCAAAAATCATATAGTCACCGCTAGAGTTTGTTACAGTAGAGTATTTGTAGTATTTATCGTATACCTGTATTAAAGTTGGGTCGGTTAAAACATCCTTCCGATTAAAAAAAGTTCCTGTTGGATTATGTCCACTATGAGATTTAACATATGGTAGTAGATTATATCTATAACCATCTTCATTTAAATCTGTTAATGTTTTATACGGATATAAATCAGAAGTAACAGGATTAAGTTCGTCATTTGTGTCTAAAGGTATAAACACAGAAACTTTAGCATTTGGAATACCAAAACCATTGTTCACACTTACCCTACCAACAATTACCCCGTAATCAGAGCATTGTCTAGTATATATTTGACTTTGTAATAATTTTAGAGATAGTATTTCTAAATACTCAAATTCTTGGTCTATCAAGACGTTAAGTGATTTGTCAACACCAGGCTCAGTACGTATTCTAAATGAATTGGACATAATAATCTTTTTTAATAAATAGTTTATATACTATTTTCAAAAGATAATTCAATAAATTTTAAAATAAATTGCTAAGAGAAATTAACCGTTTTAATATTTTTAACTCTCACATTGATATCTTTGTTTGGATATCTAACTTGATACACTTGTCTTGGTTCGGCAAAAATTGTATCATCAACTAATTCAATTTGTTTAGTTTCCGAATCAATATATCTTTGTGATGTTTGAGAGGAAGAATATTGACCACCAACTTTATTAAAAAATGTCATGTCAGAAACGGAAATAACCCCATTTTCACTTTGAACTAATCTTCTTAATTCTGATACATTAACATTTTCACCCATTTCTTGGTTTGTTGGGTCAAAATAATCTGTGATTATATTAATTATTTGAGAAATAATAGAACCTTGATTTTGTGAATTGTCTAACACAACGTCAACATTTATTGCTAAATCAATAACATTTGCACTTTCAATTGACACATAATCATTAATCATACGATAATTTGACAGGTAGTTTGCAACATTATTTTTTAAAGTGTTTGAAACAATCTCAGTTAATCTACCAGTTTCATCATATGATAACATTTGAACTTTAATTTTATTATTCTCTTCAGTTATCGCAACTTTAGCCGGTGCTCCAAATTGTGAGGGCATTGTTCTAATGATTGATTCATAATCATTTACTGTAACTGCTCTGTTTTGTGCTGTAAAGTTATATGAAACTAAATTTCTAACTTCTTCTGTTGTTGGATAGTTTGCCCCACCAATAGCCGCTGTAATATTATTACATCTTAATGAATTAACCACAGTCGTATTAACTGATTCAGATGGACCATTCACAAAAAATGAAACTGTACCAATTTGTGTTATAACCCCAACACCTAAATTAGTTCCTGTACCACCACCAATTCTATATTGAACAAATAATGTGGTATTAGGTTTTAAAGTACTACCTAATGCGAAGTTATTAGAATATTTGTATAAATTTAATGGTTTACCATCTCGGGCAAATTCTCTTAATTGTTCATCAGCCGATTGACTACCACCACCAAAGGTCATTTTAAAGAAACCTTCAGGTGTAAATTCTGTTATGAATTTAGTTGCGGTATTCACATATCTACCAACTTTAATACCAGGGTTATCCGAAACTTTTGTTGGGTCTTCAATAAACACTCTATCTTGGGCTAAAGCCTGTACTTCAAACCATCTATTATCAACACCTAAAAATTCTTGATTTGAGGGTACATTGGCGTATTGAGTTCCATCTTTTAATAAAACACTTGTTACTCCTAAAACGGTCTTTTCAGGTAAAAATAATTCAAAAAATGGTCTAACATCATTTGCGG
>Ga0208597_1000806_pt1 | contig 12323 bp, 8 predicted proteins | sample LakMenEpi05May12_FD_150673 | JGI IMG/M metagenome (GOLD analysis project Ga0208597, IMG submission 150673) | Freshwater microbial communities from Lake Mendota, WI - 05MAY2012 deep hole epilimnion (SPAdes) | ecosystem: Environmental > Aquatic > Freshwater > Lake > Epilimnion/Euphotic zone ...
TTGCAATAAACGAAATGAAGAGCAACAAAAAGTGACGAATAACTACAACGAATCGATCAAAACGACCCCAAACATGGCACTTGGTAAAGGCTTTTTCCGCAACTGCTACCTCTCGGCTATTATCATCATGAATGAAATGACAGGAGTGAAAATCATCACACGAATTCGTCAGTGACGTCGGTTCAGTGAGAGTAAATGGCGTTTGAGATGTCATGGGTTTATCAACAACGTTCATCGGGTTTTTGCGTGCATTAGCAGTGCTCATGGCTAAGCATGCGCGAAAGTGATTAAACGTTTTATCATCGGGGCGATTTATTGTCAATTGAAAATTTTAACCGCCTGAAATTTCCTTTTATCGAATTGCATCACTGAAGCGGACGCCGAAAATATTTCTAGGAGCGATTGAGAGAGCGCCGCTGCCTCATGAAAAGAGACACTATAGTGCCAGCCACGAGTATGAGAGAAAAAAGCACCGAGGAATCTACCAAGAAGACGCGCGCAAGGAATTTGCGACTGACGCAAGGCGCGTGGCAAGCATCTCAACGAGTTCATCGAGATCACTGGATGAGAGCGCAAGCACTTCCAAAAATACTCATCAGCTCGATCGCAGCAGAAATGCCGCAAATACTTGAAATCAGACCTTAATCCGAATCACCAATATAGCAGACGTATGACGAAAGGATGAACATCTTATTAGCAAAGCCAGTCACCGGATTTCTTGGCGGTTGGTTGCTGTTCGTCTAATTTCAAATCCATCCGACAATCCGGGACAGAATGGCAGGTTTTCCGACGATGTATCGACTCCTATCGATCCGGGAAGCCAGAAGCATCCAGTGACCCAATGAAATCAATGTATTACAGTACATCTGAGGGCTACCCAGCCCATCGGCCATTTTTTCTCTCGTAAATTCTGCGAGACATCACCGATTCATCGCATTTTTTTGCGTAGGTCGTGACACCCACTCATTCCATGAAATCCTTTCATTTGCATAGGTTAAATGCACTCATGGCACTCTTTGTGCGTGCCAAACTCCAGAATTCTGCTTTTCTGTTTCCGCCCCATGTCGGAAACACCTACAGCGCAGACTGTTCTCATCGTCGATCAAGAAATTGAATTTCTCGATTGGGCGACCAAACACCTTGCCGCCAAAGATCTTAAAATTTTACGCACCGATAACGCCGACAATGCCATCAAGGTTGTTACCAAAACGCATGTCGATGTTGTCCTTTCCTCCATCGATCTCCAACCGTTCGACGGCATGGAGTTACTGGGAAAAATCAAGGCGCAATCACCTGCTACCCTCGTGATCTTAATCGCGGGATTCCCGACGACCGGACAAGTCATCGAGGCCACACAGCGTGGCGCGCACGATGTGTTGCGGAAAGAATCTCTCGCGTTCGAATTGCGTTCCGTTCTCGAATCCGCGCTGCAACTAGCCGAGGATCGTCGCTCTGCCGATACCTCATCGGCCGCTTCGCCCGCCCAAGATGGACGCGTCAAAATCATCGGAGTATCCCGCGCTCTGCAGGATGTATTCAAAATCGTCGGCCGCGTAGCTCGCTCTGACGCACCTGTTTTGGTGTCCGGAGAAAGCGGATCCGGAAAAGAACTGATCGCCAAGGCCATTCACGAGTATTCACCGCGCCGACTCAAGGAAATGATTCCGCTCAACTGCGGAGCGATCCCCGAAAACTTGTTAGAGTCTGAACTCTTCGGCCACGAAAAAGGTTCGTTCACGGGAGCCATCGCACGACGAGCTGGACGCTTTGAACAAGCTGATGGCGGCACACTGTTTCTCGACGAAATCGGTGATATGCCGCTATCGATTCAAGTGAAATTGCTACGCGTATTGCAAGATGGAACGTTTTCTCGCGTCGGCTCGAACGAGACGCAAACCAGCGATGTGCGCATCATTACCGCCACCCACAAAGACCTCGCCGCAGAGGTCAGCGCCGGACGTTTTCGCGAAGACCTCTATTACCGACTCAACGTCGTCGAGGTGCGCATCCCGCCGCTTCGCGAACGCAAAGACGACATCCCTCTGCTCGCCGAATACTTTCTCCAACGCATCACGCGCAAGAACGGCATGGCACGCATCCGCCTCTCTCAAGAAGCCATCAGTGCCTTACAAACGCACCATTGGCCGGGAAATGTGCGCGAGTTAGAAAACACCATCGCCCGTGCCTGCGCACTCGCGTCGTCCTCTGTGCTCTTGCCAGCCGATATTCCGTTAGCCTCAGCGCCGATCACCTCACGCATCAAGCTCGACGATGCACTGGACCGTATGATCAATTCTGCGCCCTCAGGAAACATCATCAACTGGGTTGTCTCGCAGCTCGCCCAACGCGCCGTTGAGCTTGCCGATAACGACCTCAAGAAAGCCTCGATCAATCTCGGCATCAGCCAAGAGGAACTGAAAAAACTTCTCGCGCCCTAACAATGTTATGTTCCAGGAACTCAAGCATCCACTCATTGCCAACGAATTGGGAATCCTGCGCCAAAAAAATTGCCCACCGCATCTGTTTCGCCAGAGCGTGCGCCGCGTCGCCACGCTGATGACGCCCTACTTGTGTGAAACATTTGGCACCGAGCAATACTCCGTCGAGACTCCGCTCGAAACGATTTCCGCCCAACGATTGCAGACACCTGTCATCCTTGTGCCGATCCTCCGCGCGGGCCTCGGATTTCTCGATGGATTTCTCGACGTCATCCCGCAAGCATGCGTCGCCCACATTGGACTCAAGCGTGATGAAGAAACGCTGCAGCCCAAAACCTATTACTCCAACCTTCCTGATTCCCTAGCAGAAAGTGAGATAATTTTGCTCGACCCGATGCTCGCCACCGGGGGATCAGCCATCGAGGCCGTCAAACAACTTCGCGAGGCAGGGGCAAAAAACATCCGCTTCGCCTGCCTCGTTGCCGCCCCCGAAGGCGTAGAACTCTTCGAAAAAGCTTGGCCCGATGTGCCGATCTACACCGCTGCGCTCGATCGTTGCCTCAATGAACACGGCTACATCTTACCAGGTCTCGGCGATGCCGGCGATCGATTGTTCGGCACCTGATGATACCATGTTTTCCAAGTATCATACTTTGCACGATTGGTATAACTGAGAAAACGTGACAAATGAAAATTTGCATGCATTGTGGCATCTAGTCCAAAAGTAACTTTTCCGATCCATGGTGTCCGCTCTCAATCATTTCTCCTCGTGCCAATTCGCGAGCTCACGCATTCGCGCATGGGCTTGGTATCGAATACTCCTCATACTGGCGATCACTTGTGCCACTCTTCAGGCATCTGACGCGAGAACCAATCTTGCAAAATACCAAAAAGTCACAGCGAGCGGAAAAACTAGTACCTACCTAGCAGATTTTGCGGTCGATGGCATCGTCAGCAACTATCATAGCTTCCGCACCAATAATACTAGCTCGGCCAAATGGCTTGAAGTGACATTTCCGCGCCCACTCGCTATTGCAAGCGCACATCTTTATCTCGGCCTAGACAACAATCCCGTGCAAGCACCCCTCGCAAGCTTCAAATTCCAATACTTCAATGGCAGTACCTGGACCGATGTGGCGGGCTCCGCTGTGACAGGCAATACAGCCACTGAGCGCTCAGTCATTTTCTCTGCTCCCATTACTACCAATCGCATCCGGCTTTTCACGACAGATACCGGCAGCCGCAGCATCCGAGAAATGGCACTCTTCCCCCCAAACCTCCTCAACAACATCGAACAAGGTTACCCCATCGGTACCGACGTACGACTTAGCTTATCTCATCGGCGTGCGACCAAAGCATCCACTATCCGACAAGATGCCTTCGCCAAGCGTGCGGTCGACGGCTACGTCGATGATTCCTCTCGCTGGTTGTGCAATGGCACCGTGGCGGGGGATACCTTAGAGATCGATTTGATCGACTCGCACATCATCGGTAGCGCACATCTTTACAGCGGATTTGGTAGCAATCCCGTAACAGGCACAGCTGAGAATTTTGTGTTAGATTACTGGGATGGCAGCAGCTGGTTGCCCATTCCTGGTGCCACATTCACAACCAATCTCAACCCCAGCCTCATTATCCCCTTCACCACGCCCGTCACTACTAACAAAATCCGCTACCGTACCACCACGGCAAGTTTTGCACGCATCCGCGAGCTTTTGGTTTTCCCACCGCGAGATGGCGGCTACCCGCTGGGACAGGATGTAGAGATGGCAGCACCACCTATCATCGATTGGCAAAAATATTCCGACTCTAGCTACCTCCTTCGCTGCGGCATCACCGATGGACGCTTCCTCGGCTTCGACAATGATGCCGTCCGCTTTTCATCCTTTACACTCCCACGGGAAGCACTCGGCTGGCAATTGCTTCTCAATCATCGCGATGGCACCTATCGCATCCGTCATCTCGCCACGGGAAAATGCCTCGCTCCTCAATCCCTCAATGCTACCGATCATGACTTGGTCATCCTAGAAGATTACTCGGGATTGCCGCACCAAGATTGGCTAATTCAAAGCATTGATGCCACTTACTTTCGTATCGTCAATGCTTGCACCGGCATGGCGCTACAGACGCGATATGGCTCATGGACCGCAGGAAATCCCATGGCATTGCGCCCCATTGATGGATCCAATCTCCAGCGCTGGTTTACCCAATCACCCATCATTCACCCGAAAAAAGGAATCGCAGCAACACACCAAAGCCCCTTCCCTAACAGCTCGCAAACATGGATGGAAAACTCATGGGAGCAACTCAATGGACCTTCTCACTCTTGGAGTTACAGCTGGGGCCGCCAAGCGAGTGACGCTCTGCCATTTATCACCAACAACCACACATTCAATCCGATGCAATGGAGTGGCAACTTGAATCACGGAGCTAGCTTTGCGCCGATCGATTCCTTGCGCCGCGATTTCAATGGCAATGCGAAACCGATTCACCTCATGGGTTACAACGAGCCAGACCGCACCGATCAATCCAACATGAGCGTGGATAGTGCAATTGAATTATGGCCGCGCCTCGAAGCTCTCGATGCGCCACTCGTTTCACCAGCTCCAGGCACGACCAATGGCTCCTGGTTTCAAGACTTCACAACCCAAGCAGAAGCACGCGGGCTGCGCATCGACTTCACTGCCGTTCATTGGTACGCAGGGCCGAATTCGGCTAGCCTCATCAGCCTTCTGCAAAACGTTTACAACACCCACAACCGCCCTGTATGGCTCACGGAGTTTTCTGTCGTCAGTTGGTCTGGCACAGACAACTGGACACGCGGAGCAAACTACAATTTCCTCGCCGAGTTTCTCTGGCGCGCCGAATCTCTCCCATGGCTTCGGCGCTACTCACTATTTCAATACATCGAAGGCAGCGGTAGTGGCACCGATACAGCAACCGCGCCGCGATCGAACACCCGCAATGCCGATGGATCAATCACTGCCTTTGGCGCACTATACGCTGGCTGGGATGGCGTTACTAGCATTCTCAATGACAAAGCCTATCACCTGCATAATCGCAATGTGTATGCGCGCGTTCAAAATCCTGGTAGCACATCCACTCCCAGCGACAGCGTAACGAGCGTCAGTCCAGAGATCTCCGCGCTAGGCACCCAGTGGTATCTCATTCCCGGCATTACAGCGAATACCGTGCGCATCATTTCCCGCCGCGATGGACGCAGGCTGCGCTTCTTCAATGGAACCTATGTGGGACTCGTATCAGCGAGTAATTTCACACCGCAGAGCGAATGGTTGCTAGTGCCCACGGAGAGCACCACTTCCGCTCAAGATGGATGGTTTTACCTCGAACATCCTCAGTCAAACACACGACTGCAAATGAGCAGCGGCGGCATCTTGAGCACGGGTACCATCACCAGCAACTCGGATGCATTCAAATGGCGCTTCGTCGTGCCAGCCATCGTCGAAAATACAGCACCCGTGCTCGCTGAAATCCCTGCGCTATCAGTCAATATCGGAGCCGCATTGAACTTTACCGCCAGCGCGACCGATGCCGATCTCCCAATAAACACCCTAATCTACAGCCTCGTTAATCCTCCCACGGGAGCGACCATCCATCCCAACTCAGGCGAATTTTCTTGGACACCAACAGCATTGCAAGGCCCCAGCAACTATCAAATTACCGTGCGCGTCAGCGATGGCACCCTCAGCCATGAGCGCATCGTTTCAGTAAATGTATCCTCCCCCCTACCAAGCGCAATCACCGATACCGATGGAGATGGACTCTCAGATCTGTTAGAATACGCTTTTCTCACCAATTCTCAAATCCCCAACGGCAACCCTTTTCGCACCAGCGCTATCAACACCAATACCGTCAGTCTCAGCTTTCCTTGGCGTTGGCAAGCAGCCAATCTCAGCTGGCGAGTCCGCCATGGCAATGATCTCGCAGACATCGCAGCATGGCCGATCGTCTCACCCGGGACCACGAGCACGATTCGCAATGGCGAAATCGACCAAATCACCATCCATCCAAGCAGGTCACATCCGACGCGGGGCTTCTACATTCTCGAAGTTGTTGTGAGCCCGTGAGCACCAAAAAGCCGATCGCTCCTCATAAGGCCTAGATCCATAAAGTGTAACATTTTGCACAAAACGTGTAACAAGCAGCAGAAGACAAATACCACCGATTCGTCGATGATTGCGCGTCAGCCCAAACCCTCAACGCTTCCAAACAACTCGATTATGAAACCCAAGAACTCTCCTCTCTCGGCGAAATGCATTGCCGCCTCCTGCTCACTCATCACCGCATTTACTCCCATCATTGCGATGGCAGTTGATTACAACTGGAATGGTTCCATCGATAACGAATGGACCACCAATGGCAACTGGAGCGGCGGCACCGCACCAACCTACGGAGCCACTTTGACCAGCGATCGACTCTTCATCGTAAACGGCTCCGCCGCAGGTGCCGTTTACAATCCTCCCGGTGGAGAAACTACCACCTTTGGCTCCGGACGCGGCATCGTGATCGGCAGCGCGGCGGGAGCGGCCAACCTAACGGTAAGTAACGGCACACTCAAGATCAACGGCCCCGCCACTTCGGGCAACGAACCAATCATGGCCAATAATGTCAACGCCAGCTTGCTCATCAATGGCGGCAATCTCGATCTCACAGGTCATGGCAACGGCTTCCGCATGGTCAATACTAGCAACTCAGCCATCACCAGCCTCATCACCATCGAGAGCGGATCCTTCTCGTCAGGCGTATTGGATTTTTACACCGCAGGCACACTCGGCACCAGCACCATCAACCTCAACGGCGGTGTCTTGGCGGTAAGCCGATTTGCCAAAACCGCACCAACTACATCATCGTATCTCCACCTCGACGGCGGCACCTTGCGCGCTCGTGTCACTCAGACAACCAACATTTATCTTCCCGATCTCAGCAACCTACAGGTGATCATGAAAGCCGGCGGTGTCACCATCGATAATGCTACTTTCGGCATGAGCATCGTCGAGACCATCGAACACGATCCCGCACTCGGCACCGATCTCGACGGCGGCATCATCAAAAAAGGTAGCGGTACTACAACACTCTCAGGAGCCAATACTTTCAATGGAGGAATCACCGTCAATGCTGGTGCAAGCGGCGCTACCTCTCGCATCCTACTCACCAACAACAGCGCCGCTGGCACAGGAACGATCAAGCTCGCGGATTCTTTTAGCGATCTTCAGCTATCCGTTGGCACTACCGAAGTTCCACGCAACATTGCCAACCCTCTCGTCGTAGCCGATGTCGGCGCAGACAAAACATTCCTTTTCGTAAATGCTGGCGGGGCCACCTATTCAGGACCGATCACCATCAACGAAACCACCACCGATCACTTTCGCGTCCGCTCTGACACAGGCTGTTTTTTGACTTTCTCTGGACAAATCACTGGTAGCGGAAAATTCACCAAAATCCAAGTCGGCGACTTGACGCTGAGCAATGCGACGAACAGTTTCTCTGGCGGAGTCAAAATTGATGCCGGTCAACTCAACTTCTCCAATGGAGCACTCGGCACCACCGGCGACATCACCATGAACGGTGGCACACTGCGTTGGAGCCCCGGCAGCTTTGAGGATGTATCGGCCCGCATTGTGATGGTCGATACGAAAACCGCGACCTTTGCCTCAGGCGGAAACAATTTCACTTTTGGCACCGCAATCGGAAATTCCTCCACCGCCAATCTCGCCAAAACTGGCTCAGGCAGTCTGACTCTCACGGGTGATTGCAGTTACTCAGGCAGCACCACCATCAATGGCGGCACTCTGCGCGTGGTTGGATCGCTTCACGCAAACAGCGCAGTCACAGTCACCTCCGGCGACCTCGCCGGCAATGGAACTATCGGAAATTCCGTCACTGTCGCCGCAGCTGGAAACATCGCGCCAGGAGATGCCGTGGGCACCCTCACCATCAATGGAGGCCTCGACATTTCTGCGATGGCTAGCGGTGCGGGCAAGCTCAAATTCGATCTCGACATACTCGAAGAAAGTGACCGCATCGCCGTAGGCGGCAGCGTCACTCTCGGTGATCTTGCCCTGGATGACATTGCCATCACCAATCTCGGCAGCATGACCGCTGGCACTTACACTCTCATCACCAGCACTGGCATCAGCGGCACGGTGAGCAGCGATAGCGCAGTAGTCGCCACAGGATTCCGCGGTCAATTGCAAATCAACGGCAACAATCTCCAGCTTGTCGTCACCGCGAATGAAGGATTCACCGCATGGCAATCGAGCAACAATACTACAGGTGGCATCAGCGCAGACCACGACAATGACGGTGTCAGCAATGGCATCGAGCATTTCCTCCGCGGCATCGCAAACTCCACAGGCTTCACCGCCTTACCCGCGGTGACGGAAACAGCTGGCATCTATCAAATCACTTGGACCATGGCCAGCAGCGGCTACAATGGCGCTTATGATACGGATTATTTCGTCGAAACATCTTCCTCACTCAGCGGCACATGGGCTCAAGCAGAAGAAGGTGAAGGAGCAGGAAAAGTCGTGATAAATGGCAATCAAGTCACCTACACGTTTCCTGCGGGAGCGAAACACTTCGCCCGCCTCGTAGTGACCAGCCCCTGATCATCGTCGAACATTTTTCGTCTATGACACGCCGTCAACTCCTTGGCCTCGCCACCAGTTCGCTGCTTCCTCTCGGCTGTGGAAAGCCTACACCAGCAGTCCCTGCAAAGCCTCGTAAGAAAGGTCTTTGCCTGACCTCGAAAAATCGTACTTCGCAAGAGGTGCGACATTTTCTCGAAGCCGTAGATGCCGCATGGACCTACAACTGGAACATCGATCCCGTCATCGATCTCCCCGCGAACATCGAGTATGTCCCGATGATCTACCAAGCTCGCTCAGGCCTCGATCAAAAAATCGCCCGCATGCTTGCCCAAGCTCCACCCCGTGGATACAGCGCCTTGCTCGGCCTCAACGAACCTGATGCCAAAAGCCAAGGCAATACCACCGTCGAGCAAGCGCTCGATGCCTGGCCGAAGCTGGAGGCCACAGGCTTGCGCCTCGGCAGCCCTGGCTGTGTTCACCCTGACAACGAATGGATGATCGCATTCATGAAAGGCGTGGCTCAGCGCGGTCTGCGCGTAGATTTTATCTGCATGCATTCCTACGGTGGACCTGGTGTCGAATCACTGCTGAAACGCATCGAAAAAGTCCACGAAATGTTTCAGCGTCCGATCTGGATCACCGAGTTCGCCGTGGCCGACTGGAAAGCAAAGTCTGCTGCCGAGAACCGCTTTTCCGCTGAGCGTGTCGCCGAGTTTGTAAACGCCATCGTGCCGAAGCTCGATGCCATGGATGCCGTTGAGCGATACACTTGGTTCCACGGCGGAGTCAGCGGCGGACCGCTGGCGAGTTCACAGCTTTTTCATCCCGATGGCTCACTAACCATCGTCGGCGAGGCCTATCGCAATGCCAAAGTCTAACAAATTCTCGCGCTTTTGCTTCAAGGCATCGTACCATCACCATCAAAGGAAAGATACGCGAGGCTGATGCACCAAGCCGCGCCATAATTGACCCAACCTTCAGCGTGACGATAGACACCTTCAGTCTGAAACGGATACATTTCGCTGCCCGGACTGGCCGAGATCGAGCCGCGACAAAGCTCCAATCTCGCACAGATATTCAGCTTGTGACCAATCGGCCAACCGCGTTCGATTCCATGAAAGCTCGGCTCAGGGATGTGCGGAGCTGCCGCCAGACGAGGATTGCGACCAAAAACATGATCGATCGAGCTAACGGCGATTTCAGTGAGACGTTGTTTTTTCTTTGGATCCTCCACCACCCAACTGGCCGCTGTAGCAATTGCAGGCAGACCTAACGAATTACCAACATCATTGATCTTCGGTATGGTCCAATGCTCGTCGAGATCATAGCGACGGAAGTCCCACATGTTTTCCGTGCGCGAGATCGCCACATCGGCCCAAGCCTCGATTTTTTCCTTTAAGCCCGCGGGTGCTTGTTGTGGATATTTCCGTAGCATCCACACCAAGTTTGGAATGGTGCGATGCTCACTCATGCGGTGGCCTTTGGTGCTGCGAGGATCAGTCCAATCCAGATTTTTCACGACCCATTCCGCTTGTTTAACCGCTGCGTTCAAATAGCGTTCAGGTGCAGCGAGACCATCGCGCTTGGCAACTTCATGCATCAACAAATTCGGCATAATCGAGTGACCCGGCGCATGCAGCCCTTTGTAAGGATGAAGCAACCCGCCCATGGGGTTATTGCCCTTGATCAAGTCGACACTTAGATAGGTCGATGGCTCCCACCACTTGCCGACCTCTAACGAAGGAGCCCAATTTTTTCACAAAAGGCCAGGCATTTTTCATAAAACGAGCGCGGCAACCACTGCTTCAATGAGGGCCACGCCCACACTACATAGGCCACCTGCTCCACAGTTTGCGCATGGATTTGCCGTGGATCAGGATCTTGGCTTGGGTCTTTTGTCGCCGGATTGACGAGATAAAATCCCGCGCCCCAGTGGATCAACTTCACCACATCAGGCGCATCGTCAGCGGGCAGCTCGATCTCGGTGTAGTATTTTCTTACCGAGTCCATCACGCCCTCGCTGCATGGATTTTTGGCATCGAACTTGAAGTCTGGCCCAAGCACACGTTTTTTCTCCGCATGCCAATCGATCTGTCTTGGTATAGTTGCAATGCGCGCGGGATCAGCACGCTGGAACAATACCAACGCAGGCAAGATGGCATCATAGTAAGTGCCATCGAGCCAAGGACAGCAACCGTAGGCACTCGGATGCGTCCCCACCACAGATCGAGAATCGATCAAAAAATCCACCGCCGCCTGCCAATACACATCCTTCCACAAATTTTTACCAATCAAGAAAACATCACTTTTTCCTGGCTTTAGTGGACCGCCTGTAATCTCGATGACGTATTCTCAATCCGCCACATCACAGGCGGAAAAATCCCCGACCTTGCCGCGAATAACGCCAGAAAATACAGCCTCGCCTCCCGCCGCAGGACGCAACTGAAAGGCACAACCATCTTCTGTAAGTGGTGCCGTGAAACGCATCGGCTTGCCTTGCTGATAGCGCACTTGATTGAGCGCGATCAAATGCGCGTCGCGCTTGACGGGCGCACCTTTCAGCGGTTCATCTTGACTCAATGCCGCTCCCAGTTTCCAGTCGTTATGCCATCGAATCACTGGATTGTCATTGACAAATCGCAAGGGTAGCCAGATGTAGCCCGCCTTGATCGGTTCCTCAGGATTCCAGATGTCAAACATCGCAATCCATTCATCCGCACTCCACGGCGCTTGCATCACAAATGTGCTCTGCCCACCAAAGGCCTTGTCCTCTCCAAGTTTGTTGTGCGGATTGACTCCCACACATGGATTGCCCAGCACACGGTAAGGCCCAGTGATTTGATTCGCCACAAACATCCGTGCTGGATTCGGCTTCCAGCCCGTGCTGCCAGATCCTAACAAATAAATTTTTCCTTTTCGCCGAAACAAAGCCGGCGCTTCGGTGGCCGCCGTGATTCCCTCCATCACTTGATAATCTCCCACGGGCCGAAGGCCATCATCGCTCATGCGACCCACCACCAATGCTTTGTCAGGCTTGCGCACTGCCACGTGATAAACCACTCCTTTTTCATCCTGATCAATCGCAAAATCACCAGAGCCGTTAGGGCTAGCAGCTCCAGTAAATTTCCCTTGATAGACAAATGGACCCAATGCCTTGCGCGAAGTAGCCACCCCCACATACGCAACGTCAGTGCCCACCGTATTTCCCGCAGCTCCTGCTGGATAGAGCTTAAAATACATCACAAAGGTCTTGCTCTTCTGATGAAAAATCACT
>Ga0208597_1000807_pt1 | contig 12317 bp, 8 predicted proteins | sample LakMenEpi05May12_FD_150673 | JGI IMG/M metagenome (GOLD analysis project Ga0208597, IMG submission 150673) | Freshwater microbial communities from Lake Mendota, WI - 05MAY2012 deep hole epilimnion (SPAdes) | ecosystem: Environmental > Aquatic > Freshwater > Lake > Epilimnion/Euphotic zone ...
CAGCGCCTCCGCAGCCTGGCGCTGCGCTTCCAGCGCCTGCGTCAGCGCCTCGCGCTCTTGCGCAAGCCCTTCGCGCTGGCCCCGTTCGGTGTGCAACTCGGCTTCGATGGCCGCTCGGCGCCCGTCCAGCTCCGCCGCAGCCTGGCGCTGCGTCGCCAGCGCCTGGGTCAGCGCCTCGCGCTCGTACTCGAGCCCTTCGCGCTGGCCCCGTTCGATTTGCAGCTCGGCTTCGATCACCGCCCGGCGCTCATTCAGCTCCGTCGCAACCTGGCGCTGCGCCTCCAGCGCGTGCGTCAGCGCCTCGCGTTCGTACTCAAGCCCTTCGCGCTGGTCGCGTTCAGTGTGCAGCTCGGCTTCGATGGCGGCCCGGCGCTCTTTCAACTCTCCCGCAACCTGGCGCTGCACATCAAGTTCCACCGAAAGCCCTTCAGCTCTCTCCTCCACCGGACGAACAGCGCGTTGAACATTATGGTCGATCGCAAACTCGAACCCGCGATTCATTTGACGAACCACGGCTTGATAGTTGATAATCTGTTGCAGCTCTTGGCTGTAATCGGCAAATCCACCGTCAAAACAAGGTATTATGTGCTTATACACAAGATCGTAGAAGGGCAAAGATGATCTCTCAACTTCTTGCGAATGATTCATATTTTTATCAATTATTTGCAATAAGTCGATCAATTCATTTTCACCACCCCCTGTTGTATCAATTAGTTTCGAAATATTTTTTTCTGGAGCGTCCATCCAATCTTCATATACAATCAAAGTTGCTTTTTTTCGATTTAAATATTTCAAGCAATCATAATTATACTCCATCCATAAGTATTCACTATAATTTATGGAAAAATTATCTCGCATTTTCAAAGATTTAGCGACACTAGATGGGCGCCTTATGCAGTAAATGTATATAGGTTCAATCTCTAATGATGAGAATATCTGCCTCCATATTGGCAGAAATTTAATCGTGCGCGGATCTTTAAATCCAACTAGTCGGCCACGCCCCACGAGATCGGAAATAATATTTCTTAAATTTTGAAAAATAGGCTTAATCCGAGGTTCAGCCATCCAGTCAACGGGCAACGGCAACGGCAACAAATGCTTACCGGACCAATATGAACGATCAAATAATTCCAGTATTTGATCTTGAAGATTTACAATATCCCACCGTTCCCAATGCCCCTTTTCATTACCACGGCCAGTTCCAATTTCATCCGACATGTCGACGCCCATGGCTGACAACATGTTTGAACAAAGTGATGTTCCAGAGCGATGCATGCCCACAACTACAATCAGCGGGCGGGAAAAATGTGCAAAGGGGCTCATTGATCGCGTCTCGCGGGGAACCAAATCCAATTTGCTCTCCAACTTGATGCGCCAGCCACGTCGGCGTAACCGATTTGAATGAGGCTCTATGCTATTGCGAGTCGCAAAACAAGCCACACTGGACTTGATCTTGAATTTATCCATATTCTCGTCAGAATTCACCTAATAAAATTACGATTTTACTTGAAGTAATTGATAGCATTGGAATTTTATGCCCGTGAATTCGGTGACGAGCGCAGAGATTTTGCGTTATTATTAAGCACTACATGCAAGATAGATCGGCAACCCGGCCGGAACCGTTGGACAAGTTATTGCAAACTCCCTATTCAGGTTACATACAATTTGGCACCTCACAGGACAACTCATGTCCAAAATGAAACGCAGGCGCGCCTATTTCGGCACCGACGGCATTCGCGGCCGCGCCAATACCCCCCCCATGACCGCCGAGGTGGCGCTGCGGGTTGGTCTCGCCGCGGGCAAGCTGTTCCGCCGCGCCCCAGACCGGCGCCACCTCGTCGTCATCGGCAAGGACACGCGACTCTCTGGTTATATGATCGAGCCGGCGCTCGTGGCCGGTTTCACCAGTGTAGGTATGGATGTGCGCCTGTTCGGGCCGCTCCCCACCCCTGCAGTGGCCATGATGACCCGCTCCATGCGCGCCGACCTCGGCGTCATGGTCTCAGCCTCGCACAACTCTTCCGCCGACAATGGCATCAAGCTGTTCGGCCCCGACGGCTTCAAACTGTCCGACGAACGCGAAGCCGAGATCGAGGCCCTGATGGACGAGGGCCTTCAAGACGGACTGGCGGCCCCGCACGATCTTGGCCGGGTGCAGCGCATCGACGACGCCCAGGCCCGCTATGTGGAGATCGCCAAGGCGACCTTCCCCCGCAATCTCACCCTCAACGGCATGCGCGTGGTGATCGACTGCGCCCACGGCGCCGCCTACAAGGTGGCGCCCCTCGCCCTGTTCGAGCTGGGCGCCGAAGTGATCCCCATCGGCGTCGCGCCGGACGGCTACAACATCAACGCCGACTGCGGCTCCACCCATCCCCAGGCCATGGGCAAGGCTGTGCGCGACTATCGCGCCGACATCGGCATTGCGCTTGATGGCGATGCCGATCGGCTCACCGTCTGCGATGAGCAGGGCCATGTGGTGGACGGCGACCAGATCATGGCTCTCATCGCCAAGGCCTGGGCTAAGGATGGCCGGCTGCAAGGCGGCGGGGTGGTGGCCACGGTCATGTCCAACCTCGGCTTCGAACGCTTCCTTCGCGGCCTCGATCTCAATCTCGAGCGCGCCAATGTGGGCGACCGCTACGTCATGGAAAAGATGCGGTCCGGCGGGTTCAACATCGGCGGCGAGCCCTCGGGTCACATCATCCTCAAGGACTTCTCCACCACCGGCGACGGGCTGATCGCGGCGCTGCAGGTCTTGGCGGTGATGGTGGAAAGCGGCCAGCCCATGAGCGCGCTGGCCCGGCAATTCGAACCCGTGCCCCAGATCCTCGAAAATGTCCGGGTCGGCGGGGAAGCGTTGCAGCAGGCTCAGGTCGTGGAGGCCATCGCGGAGGGCGAGCGACGGCTGAATGGCGCAGGGCGTTTGGTCGTGCGCCCCTCAGGGACTGAACCCCTCATCCGCATCATGGCTGAGGGCGATGACATCGGAATGGTTCGAGGTGTGATTCGAGAGATTGCGGAGGCCGTCCGCGCCGCAGCGCTTGTCGGCTGATAGGCATATCGCCTCTGCAGCGTCGAACTTGGGGCGCTTGCGGTTCCACGGCGCAGGCTTTGCGCCTAACTAAGCGATCAGCTTGAGGGAGAACGCGAGCTCATGTGTGGAATTGCAGGTCTCGCGCGGTCGGACGGTCAGGCGGCGGACGCGGTCGCCCTCGCCAAGATGACGGGCGCCATGCGTCACCGCGGGCCTGACGAGAGCGGGACTTTCGCCACCGACGGCGTGGGCCTCGCCCAGACCCGGCTCTCCATCGTCGATATCGAGGGCGGCAGCCAGCCGATCCATGGCCGTCATGGCGCGGTGTTGGTGGCCAACGGCGAGATCTACAACGCCCACGAGCTGCGCCAGGACCTCGGCGATCCTAGCCTCTGCAAGAGCCTGTCGGACTGCGAGCCCCCGGTGCATCTGTTCGAGCGCGAGGGTCCGGCCTATGCCGACAAGCTCCGCGGCATGTACGCGGTCGCCATCACCGATCGCGGCGGCCAGCGCCTTACCCTTGCCCGCGACCCCTTCGGCATCAAGCCACTCTACTATGTGGAAGACGCGGAGGGTTTCGCCTTCGCCTCCGAGCCCAAGGCCCTGATCGCTGGCGGGCGGGCCCGCGCCGAAATCGATCTGGTGCGCCGCGACGAGCTCTTGCAGCTCAAATACACCACGGGCGACGAGACCATCTATCCCGGCGTGCGGCGGCTGCGGCCGGGCGAGACCCTCGTGGTGGAGAAGGGGCGCATTGTCGACCGGCGTCGGCCTGAGCCCGCGCCGGTCGCCTACACCAACCTGCCCGACGTCGAGCTTCCCGCCCGCTTCGGCGAGGTGATGGCCGAGTCCGTGCAGGCGCACCTGCAATCCGACCTGCCGGTCAGCCTGTTCCTGTCTGGCGGGGTGGATAGCTCCATCCTGCTAATCCTGATGAAGCGTTTGATGGCCAACCCCCTGCTGGCCATCAGCGTCGGCTATGGCGACAGCGGCGGCGAGGCTGCCCGCGACGAGAGCCACGCCGCCCTCGCCTTCGCCAAGCGCCATGGCGTGGCCTGCGAGCGCCTCCTCATGACCAGCGACCACTTCTGGTCCCTGGCCCCCAAGGTGGCGGCGGCGCTGGACGATCCCACCACCGACGCCGCGGCGGTTCCGACCTATATGCTCGGGCTCGCCGCCATCCAGGCCGACCGCAAAGTGGTGCTGTGCGGCGAGGGTTCGGACGAGCTGTTCGCCGGCTATCGTCGCTATCGGCCAAGGTGGCTGGGGCTTCGCCCCCCTTCGGGAGCTGACCGCAAGGGCGCCTTCTCCAAGACCGCCGTGCTGGCGAGCCTTGATCCGCGCTGGCGCGCCGGCATGGACGCTTCTCTCGTGGCGGCTCGCGCCAAGGGCCTGTCGTCGGTGGAGACCGCCCAGGCCGCCGATCTCGCCGAATGGCTGCCCAACGATCTCTTGGTGAAGCTCGACCGCTGCCTCATGGCCCACAGCGTGGAGGGGCGCACGCCCTATCTCGATCCGAAAGTGGCCGCCTTCGCCGCCTCCCTGCCGCCCCACGCCCGGGTGCAGAAGGGCCTGGGCAAATACGTGGCGCGCCAGTGGCTGGCGGACGCCGACCCCCTCTACCCCGCCTTCGCCAAGAAGAAAGGCTTCAACCCGCCGGTGGGGGTGTGGATGGCCGCCAAGTCAAAGGCGCTCATCGATCTCCTGGAACGCCAGCCCTGTTTCGCCGGCTGGCTGTCCTCCGCCCAGATCGCGGGGGTGATGAGCAATGCGGCGCAGGACTCGCAGCCGGCTTGGAGCCTTCTCTTTTACGCCCTTTGGCATGCGCACCATATTCAGGGCCTCTCGGCCGAGGGCGGGGTCGAGGACGTGCTGACGAGTGCGATCGCCGCATGACCATCCTGCATCTCATGGGCGCTCCGGCCGAGGGCGGCGCGGAGACCTACTTCCTTGAGCTGGTGCGGGCCCTGGGCGAGCGCGGTCACACGCAGGCCGCCGTCATCCGTCCGCACAAGGAACGCGAGGCCGCCCTGGCCAAGCTTGGCGTGCCGGTGAGGCTGGTGGACTACGCGCCCCTCATGCGCCCGTTGAACAGGTGGCGCATCGAACGCTTCGCCAGACAAGTGAACGCCAAGACCATCCTGGGCTGGATGAGCCGAGGCGCCGAACATGCGCCGGAAGGCCCCTGGACCCGCATCGGCCGCCTGGGCGGCTATTATCATATGCAGTATTTCAAGGGTCAGGACTTCCTGATCGGCAACACCCAGCACATCGTCGACTACATCAAGGGCGAGGGCTGGCCGGCGGACCGGGTGGACTACATTCCGAACTTTGCCACCGCCGATGACGCGCCGGCCATTTCCCGCGCGACCTACGCCACGCCGGAAGGCGCGCCTCTCCTGCTGGGCATGGGCCGACTGCACTCGGACAAGGCGCACGACATTTCCTTGCGCGCTTTGACAAGGCTTCCCGACGCCTATCTGTGGATCGCCGGCAGTGGCGTGGAGGAAACGGCGTTGAAGGCGCTCGCAACAGAGCTCGGCGTCGCCGATCGGGTGCGCTTCCTCGGCTGGGTGTCCGACGCCGCGGCGCTTTATCGCACCGCCGACGTCTGCGTCTTCCCGTCGCGGGTGGAGCCGTTCGGCAATGTGGTGATCCAGGCCTGGGCCCACGAGACGCCGGTGGTGGCGGGGGCCTCCACCGGACCGAAGGCGCTGGTCCGCAACGAAGTGGACGCCTTGCTCATTCCGCTGGAAAGCCCCGAGGCGCTGGCTGACGCCGCGCGGCGTCTGCTAGATGACGAGACCTTGAGGCGACGGCTGGTAGCCGAGGGCGCAGCGCGCGTGGCCCGCGAATTTTCCGAGGACGCCATCGTGGCCCGATGGGAACGTCTTTTCGAACACGTCGCCCGTTCGAAGGCCGCATGGGTCTAGTTGACGATCACCGAGCCCAGCAGAACGTGAGCGCCCGACCGGCGCAGCACGCGATCAGTGGCGCCTTGCAGGTTGCGGCTGATCTGGTCCGCATCGGGCGGGGCGCCGGGCGGCGTCGCCTGAGCCACAGCAGTGAGGGCCGTGAGATAGGCGTCGCGCAGACGCGGCGCCGATTTTTCCGCCAGCGCCTTGGTCACTGGATCCGGGGCGTCGATGCCCGCCTCCACCGTCAAGACGCCGCGACGGCCGTCGGCGCGGATCGCGTTGGCCGTCAGGGTCGGCAAGGTGACAAAGGTCGCGCCGCCCTTCTTCTCCGCCGCGCTCGCCGCGCTTGCGACGACAATGAGGCTAAGACTAATCAGGGCGATCTTCCGCACGGCGCACACCTTCTCCAGCTCTAGGGAGATTTGCGCTGCGTCGCCCGCGCGAGCAAGGGCGGCGGCGAATAGCGCCGTCAGGCTTTGAACACGCGGCCGCGGAGGGAGGCGCCCACGTCTTTAGCCATGGCCGGAACAAGCGACCAGGGCTCGACCAGGTAGCGATGGGCGAGACGTCCCGGATTGCAAGCGAGCCTGAAAAGCCACTCCAATCCCAAAGGACCCAGCCAACGCGGCGCGGGAATCTGAACACCCGCCTCATAGTCGAAGGCGCCGCCCACGGTGAACACCACCCCCGACTGAAGCCGCGCATAACACCTCGCCACCCAAGCCTCCTGTCTCGGCATGCCCATGCCCACCAGGATCGCCTGCGGCTTGATCAGGTTGATCTCGGCGACAATGGCCTCATTGGTCGCCGCATCATCGAGATCGAAGTGCCCGTGCCGCGTGATGATGACGACGCCAGGCCATGCTTGACGGAGCCGTTCAGCGGCGCGCTCCGCCACACCCGGCGCAGCCCCCAACATATAGACCCGCCAGCGGTGCGCCGCCGCCATGCGCCAGAACTCATCGCGCCAATCGAGGTAGGTGCAACGATGGCGCCGCTGTATTGGCAGCCCGAGCAGGCGGCCCCAGAAGATCAACGGAACGCTGTCCACCTCGATGAGATCAGCTTCCGCATAGGCGGCCCGCATTTCAGCGGAGCGCGGCAGGAGCGAGAGGCTGTGTGCATTATGGTTGGCGATATAGGCCTTGCCGCCATGCGCCGCCCGCCGCGCTGCGAAGGCCAGCACCTCCGCGGGCGTGACCAGGTCCATGCGCCCGCCAGCCAAGGTCACCCGCGTGGGCGACGCCTCGTCGCGATCCCGCGCCGGGGGCTTTTCGAAGTAAGAAGCGGTGGCCAGGAAAGTCATGGGCGCAAACCTTGGAAGTCGCGCTCCAACTTAGAGCTTCGCGCTTAAGATTCAGTTCGAGCCGCGAAAGTTTATACTGCGGTGCGCGTCCCGCCGCCTCACCCCGCCTTGGACATGCGCGCGATGGCCTTGGTGGTGGAATAGCCCTCCACCAGGGGCGCGAGGCGCACCTCGCCGCCATAGCCGAGCACGAAATCCGACCCCACCACCGTCTCCACCGTATAGTCCGCCCCCTTGATCAGCACGTCCGGGCGCAGGCCTTCAATGAGTTTGATGGGGGTGTCGTCTTCGAACGGCGCCACCAGGTCCACCGAGCCCAGTCCGGCCAGCACCAGGGCGCGGGATTCAAGATCGTTCACCGGTCGGCTTTCGCCTTTCAGGCGGCGAATCGAGGCGTCGGAATTGAGCCCCACCACCAGCCGGTCGCACCAAGACCTCGCCTGGGCGAGATAGGCCACATGGCCGCGGTGCAAGATGTCGAAGCAGCCGTTGGTGAAACCGACGCGCAGCCCGGCCGCCCGCCAGCGCGCCACTTGCGCCCGCGCCTCCTCGAGATCGGCGAGCTTATGCTCGAGTTGCTGGAGACGGGCGCCCAGCTCGGCGTCGCGCAGCTCGGCCGGCGTGACCACCGCCGTGCCCGGCTTCGCCACCACCACGCCGGAAGCGAGGATGGCAAGACGCACGGCGTCTTCGAGCTCGGAGCTCGCGGCGAGGCCCGCGCCCAGCGCGGCCAGGCAGGTGTCCCCCGCGCCCGACACGTCGAACACCGCCCGAGCGCGGGCTCTAAAATGCCGCACTGGCGCGCCGCGCACCGCCAGAGACATGCCAGCTCCAGCCCTCGTCACCAGGATCGCCTTGGCCGAACAGGCTTCGAGCGCCGCCTTCAGGGCGACCTCGGCCTCTTCATCCGTGTTCACCGGCAGGTTCACCACCAAGGACAGTTCCTTGGCGTTGGGCTTGATCAGATCGGCCGGGCCATATTTGGCGAAGCTCAGTCCCTTGGGGTCGACGATCACCGGTGCGCCGCTGGCCTGACCGGCCGCGTGGGCTGCGGCGATGATCCTGTCGGAAATCGCGCCCTTGGCGTAGTCGGAGATCAGAATCGCGCCGGCGCCTTCCGCAGCTGCGGCGAGCTCCTCGGCCAGGGCGCGTTCCGCCTCTGGCGTCGGCGGAGCGCTCTCCTCAGCGTCCAGGCGCAGCAGTTGTTGGCCGCCCGCCACGAACCGTGTCTTGGTGATAGTGGGGCGCCCGCCGTCCACCACCAGCCGCGCATCGACGCCATCGCCCTCGGCCAGGGCGAGCTCCACCGCCTCTGAGCCGGACGGGTCGTCGCCAATCACGCCACACAAGACCGCCTGCGCGCCCAGAGCCGCGAGATTGCGCGCCACGTTTCCGACGCCGCCCAACATCACCGCCTCAGACCGGCGCAGCATCACGGGGATCGGCGCCTCCGGGGAGATGCGCGACACCTCGCCATAGACGTAGCGATCCACCATGAGATCGCCGACGCACAGGATGCGACGACCGCGAAGGCGCTCGAGCAAGCTTTGCAATTCGTCCAGGGCCATAACTATCCTCGACCGGCGACATTGGATTGGAGGCGACGCCTGCCCGCCAGTATCACGCAATTCCCAACAACGGCTCGGCAAACTTTAGGCCCGACGCCTTCGATCAGCGCCATTGGGCGCGATCGGTTTAAGATTCGCGCTCGAGGGCCTTGCGGATTCCAGCGAAGGCTTTGCTTTGCTCGGGACTCGGTTTGGGAAACTCAGGGTGGAGCCGCTTCAAGGCCTGCAGCACGATGCTCGAAATGATCAACCGCGCAGACTTCTTGTCGTCTGCAGGAACCACGTACCAAGGCGCATGCTCGGTGCTCGTGGCGCTCAAGGCATGCTCATAGGCCCGCATATAGTCCCCCCAGAACTTGCGCTCGGAAATATCATCCAGGGAAAATTTCCAGTTCTTCTCGGGTTTCTCCAAACGCTCCAGGAAGCGCCTCTTCTGTTCGTCCCTGGACAGATGGAGGAAGATCTTCACGATCGACGTGCCGTTGCGTGAGAGGTGATCCTCAAAGCTGGAGATGGAACGGTACCGCTCTCGCCAGATTTCATGTGAGGGTTGGGCCAAGCCCTCGGCGCCCAACAGCTCCGGATGCACGCGGACGATCAGCACCTCCTCGTAATAGGAGCGGTTGAAGATGCCGATCTGCCCCCGCGCCGGCAGCAGCAGGTTGGCCTTCCACAGGAAGTCGTGCTGGAGCTGGTCGCCGGAGGGGTGCTTGAAGCTCTCCACCCGGCAACCCTGCGGATTGGCGCCGGACATGACGTGACGAATGGCGCTGTCCTTGCCAGACGCATCCATGCCCTGCAGGATCACCAATAGGGATGAGCGATCCGCGGCGTAGTGCTGGTACTGCAACTTGCTGAGCGCCTTGATGTGGTCCTCGAGCTTGGCGCGGTAGGCGTGTTTGTCGACATAGATCGGCGATACGCGAGTCGGGCGTTCGGCCAGCGACACGGCCTCGCCCTCGGCGACTCTGAATTGTTCAGTATCCATGGCCATGCGCTGTCCCGTCGGCGCCCATACAGCCCTTAAGCTTTTTAACAAACCCCCGCTATAACCGGGCCTAAGCGAATATTTTCACAGATTACTGAGACGCGCCATGACCACCGTTGCGCCGACTAACGGCGGCGAAAAAGCCAACATCAACGCGGTGGCCGTTGCGGCCCTCGGCGTGGTCTACGGCGACCTCGGCACAAGTCCGCTTTACACCTTGCAGACGGTTCTCAGCGCTGTGGGCGGCCATCCCTCGGCTGACACGGCTCTTGGGGTTCTATCCTTGATCCTCTGGACCCTGATCATCACCATCTCAGTGAAATACTGCGCCTTCGTCATGCGGGCCGACAACCACGGCGAGGGCGGCATCATGGCCCTCATGTCGCTGGTCGGCGTCAATGGCTGGCGCAAGGGCGCCTATATCGGGGCGACCATGGGGCTCCTGGGCGCGGCGTTGATCTACGGCGACGGCGTCATCACCCCGGCCATCTCCGTGCTCAGCGCCCTCGAAGGCGTCAACGTGGCCACCAGCGCGTTGAAGCCCTTCGTGCTGCCGGCCGCCGTTGTGGTGCTGATCCTGCTGTTCGCTGCCCAGCGCTTCGGCACGGCCAGCATCGGTCGCGCCTTCGGGCCCATCATGTTGTGCTGGTTCGGCGTGATCGGACTCTTGGGCCTTTGGGGCGTGATCCAGCACCCCGTGGTGATTTCCGCCATCAACCCCTTGCTCGGGCTATCCTTGATTGGCGCGCACCCGGCCGCCTCGGCCGGCATTCTGGGCGGCGTCTTCCTCTGCGCCACCGGGGGCGAGGCGCTCTATGCAGACATGGGCCACTTTGGCGCGAAGCCCATTCAGCGCGCCTGGTACGTCATCGTACTGCCGAGCCTCTTCCTCTGCTACGCCGGGCAGACCGGCCAGCTCATCGCCGGGGTGAAGGAGGGCGCCAATCCCTTCTTCGCCATGGCCCCGACCTGGGCGCTCTACCCGCTGGTGGCGCTGGCCACCGCCGCCACCATCATCGCCAGCCAGGCCATCATCACCGGGTCCTTCTCCATGACCCGTCAGGCGATCCAGCTCGGCTGGCTGCCGGCGGTGCAAATTCGCCAGACCTCCGACCAGGTCTATGGCCAGATCTACGTGCCTTTGGTGAACGTGCTCATGGCCGGGGGCACCTTGACCATGACCTTGGTGTTCCGCTCCTCCGACGCCCTCGCCGGCGCCTTCGGCATGGCGGTGGCCACCACCATGGTGCTCACCACCTGCCTCCTGTGGCGCGCCATGCATGTGACCTGGCGCTGGCCCCTTTCCGTGGTCTTGCCCTTGGGGGCGCTGTTCATCACCGTGGACCTCGCCTTCTTCTTCGCCAATCTGGCCAAGATCCTCGAAGGCGGCTGGATTCCGCTCACTCTCGGCGTCACCCTGTTCGCCGTCATGGTGATCTGGCGTTCGGGCATGCAGACCCTGCGCGCCCGCCTCGCCGGCCAGACCCTGACGCCCGACGCCTTCTTCGCCGAGGCGGAGCGTTCGGGCCTCGTCCGCGCGCCCGGTTGCGGCGTCTATCTCACTCGCACCGCTGATCAGGTGCCGCCCTTCATCATCCAGTATGCGCGGCAAATGGGGTCGCTGCACCAGACCGCCATCGCGCTGCATGTGGAGTTCGAGGAATGTCCACGCGTGCCGGCGGATCGTCGCGCCACGGTGACCAGCCTAGGACACGGGCTCTGGCGCGTGGGGCTGCGCTACGGCTTCGTCGAGATCCCCAATGTAGCGCGCGAGCTCGCCATCCTTCCTGAGTTAGCTGACAAATTCGATCCCGAAAGCGCCGTCTATTTCGGCTCGCGCGACTTGGTGGAGTGCCACAAGCGCGGCCTCGTGGACCGTATCCGCCTCGGATTCTTCACCCTCCTGCACAAGAACGCCGCCCGGGTGAGCGATCGCTTCGTCACTCCCATCGACCGCACCGTAGAGCTCGCGCGTCACGTGGAGATCTGATTGCAGGCGATATTTGGCTTCTCGCGCTTAAGCCCTACTCGCACACACAATCTTTACGGCGTTTCGCCACAGTCGGTCTCGCCTAGGCGCTGTTCCGGTGGGCTCGCCCGATGTCTCAACCCGTTTCGTCCTCGATCAACGGTTTTCGCCGCCGCTTCTTAGCGGTGGTCGGTCACGAGGGCGGCAATACGCTCCTACTGTTCGCCCTGGTGTTGCCGATCATGCTCCTGGTGATCGGCGGCGGGTTCGACGTGTCGATGGCCGTGAACGAGCGCGCCAAGCTGCAATCGGCGGCGGACGCGGTGGCCCTGGCCACGAGCATCGAGGTGGCCAAAAACCCCAACGACACCTTGGCCACCCTGCAGGCCAAGGCGAACACCATGCTCATCGCTGAGCTCGGCGCTTCATCCGGCGCCAGCGTCTCCAGCCTGCACGTCTGCGCCCCGATCCAGAACGACTGCACCAATTACGACGGCAGCACCATGGCTACCGAAACTGTCGCGGTGCGCC
>Ga0208597_1000810_pt1 | contig 12297 bp, 21 predicted proteins | sample LakMenEpi05May12_FD_150673 | JGI IMG/M metagenome (GOLD analysis project Ga0208597, IMG submission 150673) | Freshwater microbial communities from Lake Mendota, WI - 05MAY2012 deep hole epilimnion (SPAdes) | ecosystem: Environmental > Aquatic > Freshwater > Lake > Epilimnion/Euphotic zone ...
ATTGTTAAGTTAAATAAAGTAAACATATAGAATTCTCTAGATATGTCTACTTCTATAGTTAAAATATCCAATGAAGATATTCTCAATCTAATTGATACTTTATCCCACTGTTTATTTACTGATTTCCAACTGTTTCTGAATTTCATATTTTTTATTTTAAAATGTTTGACCAAATAAAACCACCTGCAGATTTTTGTCTTTCTTTCAGACAATCTGTTATTGCAGTTTTATTTAAGTTATAGTAATCTATTGCATATTTTGCACAAGCCCATTCTTTAATAAAAATACCATCAAGTGAGTACTGAAACACTTTAAATGCTTTACCATTTTTATGCCCTTTACTTTCTAACCAATGACCAGTTTTATTTTTTTTATGAGTTAAAGACATTTTTTCTTTAGTCTCATTAGAAGGTTTTCTACCAATAGCTTTAAATCTAATTTTTTCTTTAGTTTTTTCACTAACCGGGTGACCCATTAATGATTTTTTTCTTTTAAGATTTATCTCTTTACCAAGATATCCCCCATTTCCACCATCTGCAATATTACATAATAGTCCTCCTTGTGTATTCTTAACATACAGTTTAATAAATTCTTTTTCTTTTTCACAAGCTTCTTCCCAAGATAAATCATCTAATAATATTTCTACTCTATATTCAGTTTTATTTACAATATTTTTCCAATATGTATTTCTGCTAGATTTAAAGTATGCTCTATTATAATCTGATTCACTTTTTCCAATACCAATGTAAAAAGGTTCATTCTTATCTAATCTGATATGTCTATACAAGTAAGCCATTATTTTAAATCTGCATCTGTTTTATATGGTATATATTTAGTTGCTGATCCAACTTTCTTAGCAACCAATATTTGTTTTCTTTGTTTGCCAGTTGATTCGTAAGATACGTGTACCCAAGCTGGGTTTCCATTTACAGGGAACTCAGCAATCATTTGATCAAAATTTACATGTTGCTTAATGAAATCAAAAACTTGCTTATTAGTAATTGATGTTCCATCCATGTCAATATCAATTGCTTCACCTGTACAATGTTGGCTGGACAAACTCCCCCCTACCGCAGTATTCAAGGCTTTGCTTCTGTACCCAGAGCTCAAATGAATAGGAACTCCAAAGTGTTCTCTAATTGGTTGAAACACATTCTCAGCTAACTTTTTAAAGTTCTCAATGTGTTCTGGAGTTGGCATGTTGCTAATTCCTTTTCTTTTTGCAGTTTCACTTCTTGTTACTTCTGCTAGTGCTAAATTCTTACTTAATTGCATCTTGTTTATTTTTATTGTTAATCTACTACTTCTTCTGAAGTTTCTTCTTTGTTTTCAGCTTTTTTCTTTAATGACATAATTCTACCTGCTGTTGTAATACCAAATGCACCAAGTGTAAGAATCATAAATCCATCAAAGATAAACTCCTTGATAATCAATTCTTTACTTAACATTCCTGTTACTACATCTACCAATAATACAAAGACCATAGCAAAGAAAGAGATAACTCCTACAAATGCTTGTTCATTAATATTGTTATTGTCACTAATTAATTCTCTAAAAAACTTTTTCATTGTTTATAATTTAATAAGGGAGCTAATGTTACTTTAGGTCTCTTAGGTTTAATAATATCTGTATACCAATACTTATGTGGTTCTTCCTGGTCTTCTTCTGTATTTACAGGTTCATCATATCTATAAAAAAATATGTCTCCTGTATGATCATCCTTTCTAACATAATGTTGACTTAAATCTACAGAATATACTAAAGTATCTTTCCATGAATAATATAACCATGTGTTGTTTATTGCAGCATTTAGTAACCAATGCTCTAATAAATCTAATCTTTTTGCTAATTCTAAGTTATAGGTAAATGTTTCTATAAGTTCTGTCTTCTGAATTAGTAATGTATCTTTAATAGCAAGTAAACTATCTTTACTAGCTACCTCAATTTTAAAGGCAGCTATCTTAGCTTTCTGGCTTTCAAATATGTCATTGATATTCTTTGCTTGTGCTTTTGTAAGAATAACAACTGAGTCACCTTTAATTACCGTCTGAAGCGGGTAGTTTGATTGGCTGAAAATCAAACTGCTCACCAGTAGACTGCTTAATATTAATAGCTTTTTCATCTGACAATTCTTTTTTAATATCTTTTACAACTGCATTAGTGCTATCTAAACTTCCAATAACTTCTGAAACCATAGACTCTAAATTAGCTTTATCTTCCACAAGTGCTTCATTCTTAGCCTTTAATGAATTAACACTTTTTTTTAAACTTCCGTTTTGTTTTGTAAGTGTCTGATTTGCAGTAGTAAGTACTTCATTCTTTTCAACTACTACAACATGACCATGACCAGTTGAAAATACTTGAAAACAAATAAGTGCTATGAATCCAATAGCAGAACCTAATATGATTCTTTTATTCTTTTTCATTTCTTCTTACCAAACAATGTCAAAACTGTTTCCTTTAAACTCTTAGAATGTTCTGTACTTTCTTCTAACTTTTTTTCTAAGTCTTCTCTGTACTCACCTTCTAACTCTTCAACTCTTGATCTATAATCATCCTCACTCTTCATAAGTCTATTAAGAAAAATCCAGCACAAATAACCTAATCCTAAGACTGCAAAACCTAAGATACCATATTGAGTTAAACTTTCAAATATTCCAAATGACATGACTATTTACTTTTAGTTGTTCTTGTTTTCTTTTTAGCTGTTTTAATTAACTCTTCTTTAAGTCTATCTTTCTCAGCAAGATGTCTTTTAATAAAGATCCATGCAACATATCCTAAAGCTAAAACTGCTAATCCCGCAGGACCATAATTTCCTAACTGTGCAAATACACCAAAGTCCTGTGCACCGTTTGCTACTGATGTTGTATCCATATTAATTATGTAATTTTAACATTAACTCTTTAACTGCAGTAGATAAATCACTTACATTTCTTGCAAGCATTTTAAGTTCTAATTGAGTTTGTTCTTGTATTGCTTGGTATTTTAATCTTGCTTCTTGTTCTACAAGTTCTACTTTACCTTTTAATTTACCCATATCTTCTACTGTTTTTCTAACGTCCGTATGGACCATTCTTAAAAAATAGCCTATTACAGCTAATGCAGTAATCAGACCTGCTTGAATTAATTCTCCGTATGTCATGGCTTTAATATTAATGCACCGGCTAATATCCCATTAAGGATATAAGACCAGTTCCGTTGTCTTTTTATTTTTTTTATGTCTAGTGTTAAGGATGATATGATAGTGTCCTTAGAATTGATTATATAGCGTTGTGCAGTGATTATAGTGTCTTGACTTGATATAATCAAGTCTTTTTCTTTATCTCTACGGTATAGAGTATGAATCATTGTATCCTGGATCTGTACTATACTAAAAGTATCTCTGGAATTTTTAACAGCATCTAGTTGAGACTGTAAGTCATGCAACCCATGGTTAAGTTCATTAATAATAAGTTTACTATTATCAATAACCTTACCTTTCTCTTTAATAATAGTCTCCTTACCTTCTATTCTTTTCTCAATTGTTTTTTGAGTAGATATAGGGTATACTTGTTTTGGATCTCTTATTAATAAGACAAAACACATTACCCCTAAACAAAGAGTTAATATTATAGATATGTTTTCTTTTTTAACCACAACCACACTCACTACATGATTCTCTATTATTACCATTCCATACAACTGTAGCGGGTCCTACTGTAGGTCCTACAATTGACCAACATGTTCCAGTATCATCACGGTATACAAGTGTTAAATCAAGATTATCAGGTAATAACATTACTCCATTTGGAACAATATCACAACAGTCTGCTACTTCATAATAAGTAATGCAACCATGTTCCTTAACACAATCATTACAGTCCTTTGCATCTTTGATAAATGTATCTAATATTATTGTTGCTGTTCCTGTATTACTAAAACTTACAACTTTCCAACATTGTGGAAAAAGTGGAGAAGTAGTAGTAGTTATTATTATTACAGTTTCTGGTGCTATTAAAGTATCAATTACTATAACTTCTGTATCACCTGTACAACAATTAATAACATTATAATATAATGGTTGACCGCAAGCATTAACCTCTATACAAGGTATACATGGTTCATCGGGTTCTCCATAACTAGTTCCAAATTCAATGAACGGTGCTGAAATACTACCAGTATAACCTAACCGTACTGTATAACAATTACCAAATGTATCTGAAACAAGTTCTCCCTCTACTGGTGTATAACCAAATAATGCAGCCGTAGTTAATATTTCTGTTCCTCCTATATATTCACAACATGGTATTAATTTAATAATTTCAGGACATGCATTTATATTTAAACAATCTTCACATGCTTCCGGACCATAATTTGTATCAATCATAACCATACCTGTAATAGGACCAGAAGTTTCATCAATAGCTGCCCAACAGAAACCATATGTATCAACAAAAACATCTCCTACTGAAACACCAGGTAAAGAAGCTGTAAATGTTTCAGCTCCCATAAAACAACATGATTCAACTATTATATTATCAGGGCATTCATTAAAGCTAATACATTCTTCACAAGAGGTATACTTTGTAGTTACTGTTCTTACACTAGTTACTTGTGCTCCTGTTTTAGCTTGAGCTTCCCAACAGTTTCCTTCATTATCTACAAAAAAATCTCCTACTGTTAATGTTGTATCATATACAATATCAACAATTGATGGATCACAACATAATTGTAATTCCATATTTGGAGTTAAATCTACTTCACCGCAATTTCTTACAGTACCTAATGAAAAACTAACACTTGGTGTCACTAAAGTTTCAGATTTATTATCACAACCAAACACAGCATAAAAAACTGTTTCCCCTGCTAAAAAAGTTTGAGTTACAGTATGTTCTATTAAAAAACATAAATACCCAGTTTGATTATTAGTAGGATATGTATAGTCAAAGTTTTGTGTAGTAATAATAGTAGATAATGGGATATCTCTATCATTATTTCTAATATTATCACAAGTTGCAAATACTAAACCAACCGATAACTTTGTTAAAACAACAGGTTGGTCGCTATAACTAATATAACTTGTACCAGAAAATTTAATAATGTCTCCAGGAAATAAATCTGCAGATAAAGTAATTCCTGAATTTAAATTTCTATTTCTTACATTAGTAACAAAACCAGGTAAAGCTGTATTTACTACAGCATCCCATCCTCCATTAGTCCATCCAAATTTTCCTGATCCACAAAATAAAAGATAGTCACCATTTTGAATCTCATTTGTTTGTAATCCTGCTGCACCAATTAATGATGTATCCGTAATACAAGAATTATTAGGTGCACTAGACCCAGCTATTTGTATAAATGTACTCATGTTCTTAAGATATATAAGTTATTACAAATGTTGTTCCTGTAGCATTATAGTTAATGCTGTTTAAAGTATTGTTTAAAGCTCCCGCATCAAAGTTTACAGTTACTCCTGGCTTAATAATACTACCAGAAATTGTACCGTCAGCAGCACCTACATTAGCTATTGAAAAACTAAATGCTCCAGATAAAGTAGTACCTGTTGAAGTACTTAATTCATAATGCGGAACTCTAACTTGTGGAGCTAAGAATGATCCTGGACCACCTGATATTGCTGCTAAGATTTTATCTAATCCTAATAACATTTTATATTGCCACGGAAAGTTATTTCCTTTGTTTCCGTAATCTTTTAAATTTCCTATTGACATAATTTATAATTTAATAAGTTTTTGATAATGTAAATATTTCAGAATATATGGAGTCAGCTGCATTTGCTGCACCCCATTCAGCTGTAACAATTAATGTATTACTAACTGTTGTATTAAAAGTTGTATTATTTATAATACTAAAATTAGTTCCTTCAAAATTAGTCCCAGAGTTCTTAGTATAAGAAAATATACCTCCAGATGCTATTGACGCTACACCAACTGCTCCTAATGTTCTTACTGTAAAATATATATTTATTTCCCAATGTTTATTAGTAGCTGCTTCCATATTAATTACACCAGTATCAGCTAAAAGGACAGTTCCTGATTTTACTCTAAGTCTAAGTGTAGCTGAACCATTACATGATAAATGGCCAATTAATTTTGCATGAAATGAATCTCCAACTTGAAATGCATTTGCTGGAACTGATAAACTTCCTACTCCTGTACCAATTAAACTAGATTCAACAATTGTATTTGTAATAGGAGTACTTGATACAGTTTGTGTAAATAAACCATAATTTAATGTGTCTGGTATATTTGCTACAAGAGGGCTTGCCGGAGTACCTAATCCTGTAATAGAACTATTATCAACTGAAACTTTAACAATAGGATTTTGAGGATCTGTATTATCTGTGTTTAAACCTGTAACAGATTGTACACACTCAGATAAAAAATCTTCTGTAGTAATAGCCATTGGTTTATATCCACCATCATATTGAGAATCTTGTACTCCAAGAGTTACCAAAGCATTGTTAACAGGAGCTTTTAATATCTGTCTGGTTTTTATAAGATTATAAAGATTTGTTAAGTTATTTAACATGGCTATACATATATAAGTTTATAATATAATATACAAAAAAATATCTTATAAACCAAAAAACCTTAGATGTTTAAATCTAAGGTCTTCTAGTTATTGTTTAAATTTATTAACTTAGTAATAAAAAGTTATTATAAATTTCTTTATCCTTATCAGATAGTGTAGTGTAATCAAGAGTTACTACATCTTCATTAATGATTTCTGATGTCATTCTACTCATTTCTACATCATCTGTATTATTAATTATAGTTGTAGTATTTGCTGCAAAAACATTTACAAAATCTGCATATGTTTTTTGATCTTCTGTAGATAAAGTATCTTTAGTAACTGTATAGTTAATTGTCTCATTATCAACTGTTTTAGTAACTAATACTAATTCAATTGTGATATCTGATTGACCTGCTGAAATAAATGTAGTCATAATTATATGTATTGTGGCACTATTATATTTGCCTCTTGAGTAAATCCTGTTGCTGTATATAAACTTGTGATAGAGTTATTTGCTCTTGTAGCTTGTACATTAATCATACCTGCACTTGAACCTGCAACACCTGACATAAAGAAATCTGATGCATTAGCATGTTGACCAACTACATTATTAGCATAAACTCTTGATGAAGCTGAAATTAAACTAATTGTATTAAATCCACCTGCAGCATCTCCATTATAAATAGTACAACTATTTAAATATAAATTTGCAGCACCTACTCCAATAATTGCATTAGCATCTGTACTATCTCCTCTTACAATTGTAGAATTTTTAATCTGTGTACTACCTGCACTAACAGATGCAACAATAGAAGTAGTACTAATATTTCCTTCAACAAATTGTTTAGAACCACTATTGTTTAATATTGCTCTTTGAGTTCCTGCATAAATATTACCATTAAGTCTTAATGTGTACCCATTAGATGTTGTCCAATCAGAAATACATCCACTATTAGATCCTAAAAAAGTAGCCGTAGTTACTTCATTATATAAGTTACCATTAATAGTAATTATAGAAGTTGCTGCTACTGCATAAGTAACTAAACATTGCTTATAAGAAGCATTGTTACCAAATTGACCACCTTCTTCTATAACTATTGTAGGACATGTAATATTTGATTTTCCAGTATATCCTGTAACAGATCCTTGACCTCTTACATCAATTACACTATAAGGGGATCTAATAAATTCTTTAACATTTAAGTTAATATCTACTTGTCCTCTAATACGGCAACCATTTGCATTAGCTGCTGTTGTTTTTAAACTATTACAACTAATATTAATTTTAGGAAAGTATAATGCATTTCCGTTTACAATTTGAAAAAATCCATTAGTTGTTGCATTATCTGTTTTATCAAATTCAATTGTTAAATTACAACCATAGTTTAAAGTAATAGATGCCGATCCTGTAAACTGAGCATATCCAAATAATCCAGATACTGCTTGTTGATCAGAAACAGAATCACTTGCTCCAGATGTATAAAATACTACACCATTTTCTGCATAATAATAAATTCTATCTCTAAATACAATACCTTCATTATATTGACCTGGTCTCAAATGAATTATGATTGGAATACTTGATCCTAATGCAACAGCAGCAGCTGTAGCAGCAGCAATAGTTTTATAAGTATTAACTAATGAACCAACTTCTGCAGTAGCATTATTACCATATACTAAATCTACATATAGTGTGTATGCAGCATTTACATCTGCAACACCTGGTACAACTTGTGCTAAAATAGAATCTGCAAAATCACGGTATGTGTTTAATGCTGGTCTATAATTACCATCATAGTTTGGATTTCTTACACCTAATGTAATTAAATCAGTGTCTTGTGGTACATCCACAATAGCTTTTAATCTAATTAGATCAGGATAGTTAGTTAAATTGTTTAACATATCTTTAATTTAAATTATGAATGTTCTGTTATACGTACTCTATTAATTGTTGCTTGTTCAGCAGGTGTTCCTAATAATACAGCAAAAATAATATATAAATCTACAGTAGGATTAATTGTTACTTCATTTCTAATGTTACTTGTAAATGTAATATCATTTGCATTTTGCTGAAGAAAATTATAACCATATATTTTATTACCAACTTTTTGAAAATCTCTTTCATTTCTAAACCATCCTCCATCTGCTGATTGATTAGCACCAGTAGCAATTCTTGTAGCACCTACTAATGAATTAGAAGTATTAACCCAAATTTGAGATTGAACTACATCTGAACCTGTACGATATACACCCCATGATGTTTGAAGAACACTGTTTGTAGCAAGTGTGTTTGCAGGAACTAAAATACTTCCTGAAATATATGGTGTTAATGCAATACCTCCTGTTACAACAGATCCTTCTGGAATTGCACCAATAGCTTTAAATCCTGAAATATTAGGTCCGGGTACTCCTTGAACTCCTTGTGGTCCTATTGCTCCTTGAGAAGCTAATAATGCCCAATTTGCTGTATCTAAACTTGGATTAGTTGTACCTGATGTTGGATTAATACAAAAGTAAGAAGCTCCGCCAAAACCTACTGCATCATCTGCAACATAAGAATTACCTGATACCCATGCACCTTGCCATGTTAATCCAGCTGGTCCTACTGGTCCAGGTAAACCATTTGCGCCTGTAGCACCTGTTAAACCTATTGGTCCTGCAGGTCCTGCTGGTCCTGGACCAAATTGATTTGCAAAATCTTGAACAGTGATTGCTCCAGTTAAGTAACTATCATCTCTTCTATTGTCTTTAAGACCTACTGGTAAAAGAGTTTTAGATGGATCAACAGTAGTAACTTGTCTACCTCCTTTGATCCAACTAATAAAATTTAAAATATCCATGATTTTATTTGTTTATTATTTGTTATGAGTAAACTCTTATTTCTATTGATACATTTTCAAAATTATCTTGTTGTACAAATGAAGTATCAAAATTTCTAACAATTATAGCATTATTTTGAAGAACCCCCATAGCTGTATTATTATTTGCGTACAAGGGAACATTATTATTTTTACCACTTCCAATAAATACAAATGTTTTACCAACAATAAAAGGACCATTACTTGGAAAAGATGGTAATGATAATCTATATTGTCCAGTTGATAAATATTCCCAAGATAAATTTACATCAATAGTATTCATTAATATAGTATCTGATGGATTACTTGTTCCTGATTGACTTAATATAGCTGTATATACTTTATACGGACTAAGTTGTGCTGCAAAGTCTTCAACTGTAATTGCTCCAGCTAAATAACCATCATCTCTACGGTTATCTTTTAACCCAACAGGTAATAATGTTTGTGTAGGATCAACTGAAGTAACAACTCTGCCACCCTTTATCCAAGAAATAAAATTTAAAATATCCATTGCTAATGTTTTTGTATACAGTATAATATACAAAAAATATTTGAAATAAAAAAATCCTCAGCCTGTAAACTGAGGATTAAATTTTCTAGCTGAATGAGGTAACAAATACTAGAATACTTTTATGCACATAGATAACCAACTGTAAAAGCAACAATGATGATTAAAGCTATAGCAACATTGCTCATAAATCTTGCTTCTGAATCTTCTTCCCACATATGTTTTTGTGGATTATAGACAGGCTTAGTTAAACTTATTGAAGCTGCCCAAAGAGTAATTACTAGTATCACTGCTATAAACCATCCTATTGCTTTAATAATTATCATAGTGAGTCAATTCTTTTTTGTAAATATACTAAAGCTTTTTCTAAATCTTCTTTTTCTTTAGATTTATTTTTTTTACCAGCTCTAGCTACATACTTAATTACATTACCAAGATAGAAGTCTTTATCTAAACCCCACGCTTCCAGTACGTTAAACACTTCATATACATTACCAGCTCCACCATAATGATTAGGTCTTGTAGGATTTTCTGCAATACCTTTTCTTTCATTGTACTGGTTACATACCAAATCATGTTCTGCTGAACTTGTCATTACATATGGAAAGTCTTCATGATTAGTATCCATGATTACCAAATTATTACAACATCCATTTCACTAAGTACAAACTTCATTGTACCACCAACTTCTAGTCTTTCAACTGTTTCTAAGTTTAATGCAGATGTACGGACATACACTTTATCTCCAACTTTTACATCTTCAACTTTGTCTCCTACTGCATACACATTCAACTTGTTCCACAACTTAATTGTTTCTTGCATAATGTGTTCTTCATCTTTTTCAGATAACTGGATAGATGATTCTTTTCTTACTGGTACATCAACTAAGATTGTACGGCCTCTTAATACTTTAAATTCTGACATAATTTAATTTTTAAATGTTACTACTTTTACTGCTGCCATTTGTGCACTTACTAGTTCTCCTACTGCATGGTCAAATAACAAACTCTTAATCGGAGATTTTCCGTTTTCTTCATATGATTCTAACATGATATTAGCAACTTCAGCCATCAGGCTTTTTACTTTAGCTACCTTGTCATCATTAGAAGGGTTGAATTCAATACCTACTAATAACTCACCAAAAGATAAAATCTTTGTTTCTTTAAAGCCTACTGTTTCTTCTGCAGCTTCATTTACATTTGTGTTCTCTTCCATTATACAACTGTTTCATATGTTAATTTAAATATATCTTCCCGGCAAGGATAAAACTCACCCTTAACACCTCTGATAATATAATCTCCTACTGTAGCTGTCATATCCCCTTCTAGAGTTACAACAACTAAATTGTTTACCTCACCTTTGCTAAAGCATCTTTCACAAAAACCTAACATCTCAGTTAAGTTGTCACCTGTCCATTGTTTTGCTTGAATGACTACAGGTTTTTTTCTATAGAACTTTGGCATAAACTTAGGCATCATATTGAGCTTCTTTCTTCTCAATGTTTTTAAACATTTGATCTTTTAACATATCAAACTTAATTTGCTCTAGAATTCCAATCAAAGTGATTGCATTCATTTCACCTTTCTCTAAGGCTACTTCAATTTCTACTCCTTGATCCTTATGGATATGGATAGCTAGAATTGTTGTTTTTTCTGACATACTTATTTGGTTTTTAGTTTGAGGTACAGATAGGATTCGAACCTATGGCTTTACAGTTTTGCAGACTGTTGCTTTAGACCACTCAGCCACTGTACCTTATTTTATACAAATATAAACTTTTTTTATTTACAAACAAAAATCCCTAGAATATTTTCTAAGGATCTTTCTTACCTAACCGTAGCAAAAATTTTCATCAATACAAATATATAAATTATTTATGATATAAAAAACCCAGGCAGCAATTCTTGATCAGAGAGACTTACCTGGGTGTGTTAGTGGTTATACATTTCTGCTTTCCCAATAACGGAGAGACCAAGCAGCAGATCTTACGGGATGCATGCATGGTACTGAGCCTATGTAATGAAATACACAGGTCTTGCAAAAGACCTACCCTGGTACGCTCGGCTGGGTGACACCCCAACCCAGAAGCGTGGTAGGTATTAATCTATACAAAATAATCTTTGTCTACTATAGCTATAAATATTAAATTCATTTACAGTGTCTATCCAATATCCCAATGGGAAAGTATCTTTACAGTAGAATGGATAGTCTGCCGTGTTGTCATATATAGGACTTGATACAGTGTCCCAATGATATGTATAAACATACCTAGGTCTTGTGTTGTCATATCCATCACCATTCCACCAACCCGGGTCACTTTGAACATCAATAGAGTCCTTGTACCTTCTCTCCCATAGATACATTGCCTTACAAGTACATGGTAATGTGTACTCTTCCTTCTTACATCCAGTTAAG
>Ga0208597_1000812_pt1 | contig 12283 bp, 11 predicted proteins | sample LakMenEpi05May12_FD_150673 | JGI IMG/M metagenome (GOLD analysis project Ga0208597, IMG submission 150673) | Freshwater microbial communities from Lake Mendota, WI - 05MAY2012 deep hole epilimnion (SPAdes) | ecosystem: Environmental > Aquatic > Freshwater > Lake > Epilimnion/Euphotic zone ...
CTCAGCATCCTCAATACCTCACCCTCGATGATTCTCAATGAATACAATGCCGTGGGTTCTGCCAACTATCTCAACGGTGGAACAGCCACCGTCGATGATGATGGCGGTGCAGCCTCACAAGATACGTATTTCGGCAGAGCACTCGGCAATGGCGGCAACTGGGCCGAATTTGTCATTACTGGCAATGGCTCTGCATCAACCATGGATCTCCGCGGATGGAAAATCGAAATAGGCAAGAACCTCGGCAATGGCTTCGTGGTATCTGACACCATCACGCTTTCACAAAACGTCAACTGGCAAACAGTCCCCACAGGCACCATTCTCACCATCATCGCCAAAGACAGCTCTGCCGGAGGTCGCAATACCCAATTTGGCATCCGCAACAATCGCAGCACCACAGGTGATACTTGGACCAACCTCTACATCGGTGATACGACCTACACGACCTACACCAATCTAGCCACCAATGGATACACCATCGCCGCAGGCACTGTTACCGGCCTCGATATCAACAATGATGGCACACAGTTTCGCATTCGCAACGCCAGCAACCAAAACATCTACGGCCCGGTCGGCGAAGGTGTCGCTCCACTCGACGGACTCAGCAGTCGCGAAGTATTCGAACTCGAAGGCCATCCCACCACTGCGGTTACTCCATTGATGCGCTCCAGTAGCACAGAGCAAGGTTACGACGATGGAGCCTCCGAGTCCACCTTCGGCAGTCCGAACAATTGGCTCGATGGTACCACACCACGCACGCAAAATTTCCTTCCCTTCCGTCTCACCGCCTTCATCACCTGGACCGCGTCCTTTGGCCTAACAGGAAACAATGCACTCGCCGCTGCTGACCCCGATGCCGATGGCCGCAGCAATCTGCAAGAGTATGCATTCGGCGGTGATCCCACCGTCAAGGATGCCGACTTCCCGAACGGATCGCTCAACATCGGCGCCAATCTTTCGTGGACTCACGCTCGTCGCAACAACGATGCCGCCTTGATTTTCACCTATCAAGTTTCCACCGACCTGAATCAATGGACGACGATTTCGCCCTTGAGCCAGGCCACCGTCGCGCACCCCACGAAAGCCAACTTCGGCAATACCACCGTGCAGTTCCCGAAAAACACTGCAACCAACGCCAAGCAATTCTTCCGCGCCATCACCAACGAGCCTTAAGTCTAGAAATGCTCAGCCTTTGAGTTGGCCGGATTCTAACTGCTATCGAATAAGAAGAACTGAGTTTATTCGGAGATTGGAACAATTGGGACAAATTCATGCTATTGATCGGACCCATTGAACTATCTCCTGTATATTTCGTTAGATTCTCAGCCTCTGCGCCCACGCCACAGTACCAAAATCATCCACATGGCACAAAGGAGCCATGGGGTGTGACCAGCAACGGGGACGAAGGGGATGTCGATGAAAAATTCGCGATCACAGCGAAGAATGTAGCCTCTGGGTTTTGATATGAGCCAGTCAACGATGGTGTAACCGCCGATCAGGAAACCCAAATAGCCGACTGGAAAAAGCACGAGTTGGGCACAACTGTAGATGAGCAATGTTTTCCGCTGCGCTTTCCAGACCAGCCATATTCCCAGAAGTAGTGTTGCGATGAAAAACCAGTCGTAGGCATTCAGATAGGAAATGGTTCCGTTAATTGATACGCGATCATAAATAAAACCGAAGTGCTCGCTTGAAAAAACATCATTGAAGCCCATCGTTCGGCCTTGGGAATCTTGGAGCTCATAGGGTGTTCTTTCCAAGGCCGCACGAAATGCGACAACGCACAGAAATAGGAGCAAGCAAATGAGGATCATCGTGGCAAAGCCACATCGCGCCTTGTTGCCTAGGTTGAGACCTTTGGATGTCGGGGTAATTGGTTCGGCGTCAGTGATCATTGTTCAATTCGTATGAGGCGGCAATTTGCCTGTCAATGTGTTTTGTTGCCACATTGAGATCGGCTTAGCACTTTCTCCTAGGCCTCGCTGCGGCGCGACGAGTTGACAGTGCCGCCACAATAGCTGCCAAAAATCATGCTTGTGCAGTGAGTTGATGTGGAGGTAGATTATCGGCATGAGCACATTTGTGGAATCACTTTCGGAAGACATTAAGAATGCCATGCGCGCGAAGGATGTGGTGGCATTGAATACGTTGCGGGCATTGAAGAGCGCGCTGACCAATGCCGCGATCGAAAAGGGTGGACTAGGCACGGCCCTGGATGATGCTGAGTGTCTTGCGATCGTGCGCAAGCAAATCAAACAACGGCAGGATTCGATCGAGCAGTTCGAAAAAGCGGGCCGCGGCGAGCTTGCGGAGAATGAAAAACTTGAGATGGCGATTCTCGCAAAATTCCTTCCTGCGGCGTTGAGCGGGGAGGAAGTTGCAGCCTTGTTAGAGCAGGCGGTAGAATCCACAGGTGCCACCAGCAAAGCAGACATGGGCAAGGTGATGAAAGCCTTGCAGGAGTTGGTGGATGGTCGTGCTGATGGTCGCACGCTGTCACAACTGGTGATGAAACGCCTGAGCTAAACGATCATGTTGTTGATTTCTTGGAACGTGAACGGCATTCGTGCCGCGTTGAACAAGGGCATGGCGGACTTTGTCAGTCAGGAAAATCCCGACGTGCTGTGCCTTCAGGAAACCAAGGCACGCGAGGAGCAGGTGGATCTGCCCTTGGAATTTGCAGGATACAAGCGCTATTGGAATTCGGCTCAGAAGGCCGGTTATTCGGGCACGGCGATTTTCTCGAAGTCTGCGCCGCTGAGCATTGATTACGGCATTCGTCATGATCACCATGACACTGAAGGTCGAGTGATCACGGCGGAGTATGCAGATTTTTCGTTAGTCACCGTCTACACGCCGAACTCGCAGGATGAACTGCGTCGGCTCGACTATCGGATGCAGTGGGACGCCGATTTTTTGGCCTACGTGAAATTGTTAGAAATCGAGCGCAATAAGCCGGTGATTTTCTGTGGTGATCTTAATGTATCGCACCAAGAGATCGACCTCGCACGGCCGCGTGAGAATCGCAAAAATGCGGGATTTTCTGATCAAGAGCGGCAGGGATTCTCGAATATGCTTACGGCAGGATTCACTGATACATTTCGCCATCTCTATCCCGAGCAACGCGATGCCTACTCGTGGTGGTCGTATCGTGCTGGCGCTCGGGAGCGCAACATTGGATGGCGTCTCGATTACTTTTTGGTCTCGCAATCGCTGAACGAACGCATCGCCGAAGCTAACATTTTGCCCCATGTGCATGGCTCCGATCACTGCCCTGTAGCCTTGCACCTCGCCTAACACTTTCTTATCCCCATGTCACTCGAAGCACTGCGCGCCCGACTTCATACCACCGTTCTCGGATCTGAGAATGCAGCGGAGCTTTTACTCACCGCCCTGTTGGCGCGAGGTCATGTCTTGATCGAAGGAGCACCAGGAATTGGCAAAACTTCACTGGCATCGACTCTCGCAAAATCGATGGGCGGGATTTTTAAGCGCGTGCAATTTACTCCCGATTTGTTACCAGCCGATTTGTTAGGCTACTCGCTCTATCGAATGAACCAAGGGGATTTTCAATTCATCCCCGGCCCCGTTTTTGCGCATTGCGTATTGGCCGATGAAATCAATCGCACATCACCACGCGTGCAGTCAGCATTGCTGGAATGCATGAGCGAGCAACAAGTGACACTTGATGGCGTCACACATCAACTACCATCGCCGTTTTTAGTGATCGCAACGCAAAACGATGTGCATGCCACAGGCACCTTTCCACTGCCCGAGCCACAGCTGGATCGCTTTCTGTTATCGATCCACATGGAGCTGCCATCGAACGAAGTGCAAACCGCGATTCTATTAGGTCACGCACGTGGTCAAATCAAAACCACGGAAGCGGACACGCTATTGGGCACCGAAGAAATCATCGCCCTGCAAGAGCAAGTGGACGCAGTCTTTTTGCACGAACGCGTGGCCGCCTACATCACTGCGCTGGCCGACACGCTACGTCGTATGTCGGGCTCGGAAGATTGTGTATCCGTGCGCGCCTTGCTGAATCTGATGCAGGCTGCCAAAGCCAAGGCATTTTTGGAGGGGCAAAAAGAAGTGCACCCCGATCATGTGCAAGCATTGTTTGCCGCAGTCATGCGTCACCGGATGCAACTGGAGGATGGCTCGGATCCGCGACTTTTAATCGACGCCGCCTTAGAGCAGACCAGCGTGCCCTGAGCCATTTCACAAGGAAAAACGCCAAGGCTAGGCCGAACAGGTTGGCAGAGACATCACCCCAATCGCCGACATCCCACGTGTGATACAAGGCATTCGGAATGATTTCACCGAGCAGCGCAATCGCAAGGGGCAAAGGCCATAAGCGAGAGGTTCCGCCTAAGAAAAAGACGTAGAGTCCGATGCCAAAAAACGCACTGAAGTGAGTGAAGTTGTATTTTTGAAAATTCCAGCGTCCATCCAAATCACGCAGCCATTGCAACAGAATCATACTGTGCCGGCTCTCCGGTTGAGTTGTCACCACGACGGGAGTAGGTACGGCTTGCAGCGGCAATTTGTTGGTGCTGATGGGCGCGGGTAAAGGTGTGGCAGGAACGACAACGGGAGGTGGCACGAGAGTACGCAGGCGAGGCTGGCGTTGGGTATTTTGCGGAACTGATGACGGAGATGCAGGAGGAGATTGTGTGATCGTTGGAGCAACGGGGGCTACGACGACAGGTGCCGCAATAGGTGCAGGTTGAGGTGCAATTTTTTCGCCTAAGAAAAACTCAGAAAGAAAGGGACGAAACAAAGTCCGACCTTGGGGGAATACAAAATGCCATGTCCCAAGCAAAATGCCACAGGCTAGAGCGAAAGCTCGGACGCGAGGCGCTCGCCCCAAGATCATTCCACTCATCACACGAGATAGAAGCAGTGCCCAAGCACCTAACAAAACGACAGTCACGGGAACAAACCATGCGCGTTGTTTCACAGCCTCTACACGCAAACGATTGACGCGCAGCGTACAGTCATTACCATAAGCATCGATATAGATGCGCGCAGTCTTCATGGCAGGAGGCAATTCCAATACCGAATGGATGCGATGCCACCGCTTCACCCCTCGCGCGACAAGCACTCCATGATCGATCGGACTAGAGTTGCGACCTTGCTGATCTTGGCCTAAGATGACAATGCGCGGCTGAGCCCAACTATTAGGGTCTTTCGCTAGTGCATTCTCCCAAGCCACATCAGCCCTGACGGATACAAAACGTAAGCCCTCGATGCGCTCCAGCACTTTCGACAACGACACCGAGCGCCCCAATGTTTTTTTGATCAGCACCAAGCCGTTAGGTCCCGCTTGCAGAATCGAGGCATCACTCGGTGCACCAGGCCAATGAACAATCGATTCACAAGCATCATCAGCTAACAGATTTGGTCCCACTCGCACGAAGCGGAATTGCCAAACAATCGCGGTGAGCAGTAACAAGACCAAGCCCTGCAACCAGATCGAACACAAGATAGCAGGATAGCGCTTCACTGAATGCCGCGTTTTTTCTTCTCTTCCATGATCCAGGTTTGATCCGCATCACAAAGCTGGGACTCCTTGGTGCGAAAGCGATTGCCATCGGGCTCGACCATCACCATCGAGCCTTTATTATAGGAAATCAAACGGGCGACGAGCGTGCGATCATTACGATCCGTCCAGCGGCGATAACCTTGTTTCTCTAACTTTTTCATCCAAACGGCATATTCCTCCTTGCCAACCGATGACGAGTGCTTGAGCTGCCCCCAGAAAAATTCTCCTTGGCCTTTTTTGAAGCCAGTATATTTCGCCAGCCTTTCGCCCTTAGGTGATAGCATGATCACGGTAGGGGCACCGAGAGCTTTATATTTCTTTTTCATCTCGGCGACATATTGCTGCTCGGTGACTTCATCGTCAAACTTCTCGCCGCGTGCCTGCATCGCACTTTGATCAACTACGAGGCGTATCACATTTTCGCTAGCCCAATCGCCAAATTCCTTTTTGCCTAACACTTCTTCGCTCAAGATTTTGCAGAGTGGGCTACGGGCGCTATCGGTGAACCAGATCATCACGCACTTACCCTCACGAATGGCGCGGCGTTTCGCTTCGGATTCGCTTTTGAGCCAAATCGTGGTTTTCGGGCCGGAGAGCAATTTGCGTAACTCGGGCAGATCCTTGTCCATGTCATCGGGGTCGGTCCACACGATGTTATCTTGGCTTGGGTGGTTGGCGAGCGCGACCGTCACCTCTGCTGCTGGAGTGCCGGGTAGGGGTGCTTCTCCTGGAGAGCCATCGACCTCAGGATTCGCGCGCAAAAATGAGGGCACGCCACTCGGCCCGAACGGTTTTTTTTCCTCCTCCTTTTCGGCTTTTTTGCCAAACACACCACAAGACCACGAGGCGAGGGAAATTGCGATGATGAGGCCAGCGCGAATGATTTTCATACGGGCATAGAGTAGCACGGCAACGGGTGGCTGCAAAACACAAAATTCTTGCAATCGGTTGAGCATAAGCTTTAATACCCCCCGCTTATGAACCGTTTAATTCTATCATTTTTTGCGCTACTAGCCCTACTCACGGCTGAACCACTGAGTGCAGCGGAGCATGCGGGCTCGCCGCAATTCATTGAGCGCACCGAGCAGTTCTCGAAGCAGGAAGCAGAGCAAAAAATCACGGGCATTTGGGAAAAAATCTCCTTCCGTGCGAGGCAAGAGCCGATTCTCGCGGTAGCATCGGTCATTTTCCTCTTGGCCATTTTGCACACATTTGTTGCCATTCCTATTTCCAAATATGCACACCACGTGCAACATGATCACGATGAAAAAATCAAAAAAATCGCTCGTGACCACCACACCATGCCCGAGGAGCAAAAAATGGTTTCTTTCAAAGCTACGATTCTGCATTTCCTCGGTGAAGTGGAGGCAATTTTTGGCATTTGGGTGATCGCGCTGTTAGGTGCTTTGCTGTATTTTGTAGGAGTCGACGACATGAAGGCCTACATCATGAATGTGAACTTCACAGAGCCGCTTTTTGTGTTCGTGATCATGGCCATCGCCTCCACCCGCCCGATTCTACGCTTCGCGGAAAACTGCCTGCGTTTTGTCGCTCGTTTCGGAAAAGAAACACCTGCCGCGTGGTGGCTCTCGCTGTTGATCATCGCGCCTTTGTTAGGTTCGCTGATTACCGAGCCTGCTGCCATGACGATTGCCGCTTTGCTCTTGGCTCGGAAATTTTACCCACTGAAGCCATCGTCTAAATTCGCTTATGCGACGCTCGGACTTTTGTTCGTGAACGTGTCGATCGGTGGTGTTTTGACGAACTTCGCAGCACCTCCTGTGTTGATGGTAGCAAAAAAATGGGAGCTGAGCACGCCTTACATGTTCCTTCATTTTGGCGATAAAGCGATTCTTGCGATTGTTGTATCGAGCATCCTCTACTATATCTTTTTCCGCAAGGAATTGGCGGCGATGAGCAAAAAAGTAGTCGACCGCGACGGCGACGGCATTTGTGACTGGACACAACGCGATGCTCCGATCCCGCTGCAAGTGACGCTCGTACACATCGCCTTCATGGCTTGGACGGTTCTGTTTTCACACTACCCACCTCTTTTCATGGGCGGCTTCTTGTTTTTCCTCGCCTTCAGCAAGGCAACGCGCCATCACCAGAACCCGATCGAGCTGCGTGGGCCGCTTCTCGTCGGCTTCTTCTTGGGAGCTCTGGTCATTCACGGCGGCCTGCAAGGCTGGTGGCTCGGTCCGATCATCACATCGCTCACGGAGTGGCCATTGTTCATGGGTGCCACGATTCTCACCGGCTTCAATGACAATGCCGCGATCACCTTCCTCGCCAGTCAAGTCGATGGCCTGTCCCCTGCGCTAAAATATAGTGTGCTCGCGGGTGCGGTGACGGGTGGCGGTCTTACCGTCATTGCGAATGCGCCGAACCCCGCTGGACAATCGATTCTCAGCAAATTCTTTGGCGATGGTGTTTCGCCCCTGAAACTTTTGCTCGGCGCGCTGATCCCTACCATTGTTACCATTTGCGCCATGAAATTGGTGCCCGATGATGCAGCACACCGCCAACTGAATGAGGCGAAGGAAAAAACTGCGATCGAAGCGCCGGCCGCTACGCCTGAAACCACAGCCCCGACGCCCTAATGTTTACTGGTTTAGTAGAAGCTACAGGAAAAGTCATCGCTCGCGAGCCAAGAGGCCCGCAAGCACGACTCACTCTTGCGATTCCGTTCGCAGCGGAATTGGCTTTGGGTGATTCGGTTGCCGTCAACGGCTGCTGCCTCACGGTCGCAGCGCGGTCGGAAGAAGGTGTCGCATTTGACCTACTGCTTCAAACTCTTCAAGTGACGGCTCTGGGCACCTTACAAGCCGGGTCATTGGTGAACCTAGAACGCGCACTCTTGCCAACAACGCGCTTGGGTGGGCATTTTGTGCAAGGTCATGTCGATGACATCGGAGAAATTCTCGACCTCTCGCCATTGGGGCAAGACTATCGATTGGAAGTAAGCTTACCCGCATCCGTGCAACAATATTGCATCCCCAAAGGTTCCATCGCCATCGATGGCATCTCTCTGACCATCGCCGAGCTTCATGAGAGCAGCGCTGTGTTCTGGATTACGCCCCACACCTTTCAGCACACTCACCTTTCTCAAAAATCAGTGGGCCAGCCCATCAATCTTGAGGCGGATCTTTTGGCCAAATACGCCGCGCGATTTCAAAACCGCTGATTTTTTGAATAAATCTGCTACTTTCCCCGTTTAATCCTTGTGCATTTTTCCATGAAATCGTCTTCATTTACCTCCGTTCTGCGTTGGCTGAGCATCGCCAGCATCAGCATCATGGCCAGTCAGGCAGAAGTCACGCTGGACGTCGAGGCCCTCGGAAAAAGCCTCGGAGGCTGGGACGTAAAAAGAAAACGTGCAGCTGAGTATGAACTCTCTGGCAGTAATTACCGCAGTTACAAGCCGGAAATCACACCAACGCCAGAAGGCGGCATCTTTGTTTCCGTACGCATTGACTACGTTCGCGGCATGTTTGCTAGCGATGATTTCGCCACGCTCGAAATGACATTCGCCGCAGATGGCACACTTGCCAGCACCCAGAGCAGCATCGCGATCCAAGGAAAAAAAATCACCAGTGATGTCATCCGCAGTGGTGCAAAGCTTGGCGAAAACAACGGTGCCGTCGGTAGTTCCGTAAAAATGGGCGGTGATATGATCGCCAACCTCACCGAAAAGTTATCGCGCGAAAACCTCGTAGAGGCGGGAAGAGTGACATTTCCTGCTGCCGTTCGTCACAACTACAACAAGGTTTTTCAGGCAGTCAGCGTAAGCGAGCCCGTGCAGGCTCCACTCAAGCCCGAACAAGCCCCCGCAAAGCCAGGTGCAGGCCTCGAATTGAAAAAATAGTATCCAATCCATCTAAATCCGGGAATTGAGCGACATTTCCTGTATTTCATGTTTGGCATCAGCGGCTTTTCCCCCTAGTTTTTTTCCGCAACAGTTCGCACAAATGAGTCTCTATCACATTCTCGGCCAAGACCGTATCCCTCAAGCCGGCACTCTCGTGATCCCTGGCCGCGTCTCGACACGCGAGATCACCGTTTTCAAAAAGCTTTTTGGAGCCCGTGGCATCACCTGGCTGATTGAAGAAAACGCCATCATACCTGATGAGATCAAGCAGCTCATCCAAGCGGGCAATGGAATGATGTTTTCCGCAGATGATGATGATCCAGCGACAGCCGGAGCTCAATTGAAAAAATTGATCGAAAAGCAAGGAGTGATAATCTTTCTTCCCGGCCTCATGCTAACGCGGGCAGGACTCTCTCATCAAATCCCCTCCAAAGTCCTGCATAGCCTGTGCGCACTAGGCATGCCGATCTTACCTGTTTGCATCGATGTCCCACGAGAGGGCGCCTACGACATTGAACCCCAAGACTCTCAACCAGAGGGTGTGATGTGCTTTGCTCATCAGATCCCCGCCGGAAAAGCCACGCTGCCACTTTTTCAAGAACTGATTCTGCAAGCGCACGAAGAAGCCTTTACCCAACGTGGATTCTTGAGCAAAAATCTCGGCAGCATGTTGATCCGCGGACTCAAGCAATACGGAAAAACCGCAAAAATACTCGACGGCACTGATGATTCATCGCTCGGTTTCGACAAAGTCCTAGCTACCGCTATCGTACTTTCCAAATACATCCGCCAACAAACCGACAAGCCACGCGTTGGTATCGTGCTTCCACCTGGCAAGGGAGGATTGATCGCCAATCTTGCTGTGATTTTCGCAGGAAAAGTCCCCGTCAATCTCAACTTCACCGCCAGCCAAGATGCCGTACGCTCCGCCATGCGCCAAGCTGGTCTAGACCGATTCATCACCGTCGATCCCTTCGTCCGCAAGTTCCCCTCATTCCCTTGGCCGCCCAATCGCGACCTAATTTTGTTGGAGCGTATCCTCCCCACGTTGAAGAAAAAAATTGGTCTATGGTTGATGATTTCGAAATTCATGCCAGCACCCGCGATTGCCTCTCACCTCGGCATCAGCAAAATCAAACCCACCGATGAAGCGGTACTATTATTCACCTCTGGTTCATCCGGTGAACCAAAAGGCGTGTCATTGACCCATCGAAATGTGTTAGCAAATGAGCTGCAATTCCACTCACGTCTCGAAAGCAAATCCGGAGAAAAAATCCTAGGATGCCTACCCTTGTTTCACTCCTTCGGCTGCACCGCAACCCTATGGTATCCGATCCTCGCCGGACTCGATCTCGTCACCTACACGAATCCGCTCGAATCCAAGCGCATCGCCGATCTCATCGCCCAACACAAGATAAGCATCTTTTTGTCAACGCCGACCTTCCTACGCGGCTACATGAAACGCATTGATCCCGAGCAGCTCGCTTCGCTCAAATTGGTAGTCACTGGAGCAGAAAAACTGCCCGAATCCTTTGCCGATAGCTTCCAAGAAAAATTTGGCATGCGTCCGCAAGAAGGCTATGGACTTACCGAGACCTCACCGGCCACCAACCTCAATTTGCCCAACATTGCCGAGGATGGAAATACTCCAGTCTTGCCCTCATCGCGTAATGGCTCCGTTGGACAAATGCTTCCTGGTATCGCTGTGCGTCTGACCAATCCCGCCACTGAAAAGCCCATTCCCGTCAACCAACAAGGCCTGATCTGGCTCAAAGGTGCCAATGTTTTTCATGGTTATCTGAACAATCCGACCAAATCCGCAGAAGTCCTCCAAGACGGATGGTTCCTCACAGGCGATGTCGGCAGACTCGATGAAGACGGCTTCCTTTTCATCGAAGGTCGCATCTCGCGTTTCTCCAAAATCGGCGGTGAGATGGTTCCTCACGAAACCCTCGAAGCGGCAATCACCAAAGCGCTCGAACTAGACCAAGAAAGCGAACGCAAAATCGCAGTTGTTGGCATACCCGATGAGCAAAAAGGTGAGGCCATCATTCTCATTTCTACTGTTGCCGGTCTGGCCTTGGAGCAAGAATGCATCGACCTTCGCTACAAGCTGATGGACGCAGGTATCCCGTCGTTATGGTGCCCCAAGCGCATCTGCCCCGCAAAAGAAATCCCCATCCTTGCTTCAGGCAAACTCGACATCAAAGGCTGCGAAGAGCTCGTGCGCGGCTAACAGATGCAAACCCCACCTTTTATGCAGGGTGGCTTGCATCCTCTTGGAAATCCACCTCGCGCACCCTTTTGCGATCCCGAATGATTTCCACTTGCTTACGCAGGTGCTCGCGTAATTCATCAGACTGACGCACGCTATCGATGAGGACATTTTCTTGCCCACGATCGCTTGTTAGCAACGCAATAGTGCCCAGTCCAAACATCCGTTGCAAAGCACTGCGGCTGTGACTCACATCTTTGACGCGATAGAGTTCAACCTCATCGAATACCTGATTGAGCACACCCTTTTTCAAGCGCAGGCGCTCTGTCGTTAGCTCAAAACTTTCCGCCTTGGTCGCAATCCAAATCCACGCAAACCAAATGATCGGCAGAGCACAACCGATCCATGCAGGAGGGAAAAAGAATCCCCCAAAGACGAAGCCGCCTAACAGCAAAAGGCTGAGCAAATACTTGCCCACATTGGTGATTTGCGAACGATTGCCACGCCATAGAGTTTCTTCAGTCATGGGACTACTCTATGCAAAACTTTTCACCAATGCAAGCAAGATGCAAAATGCCAAGTGAGTTCAGCGGCGATTACGGAGACTCAAGAAAAGCAGGGCTGCTAGTGAACTGAGAATCAACAG
>Ga0208597_1000813_pt1 | contig 12269 bp, 32 predicted proteins | sample LakMenEpi05May12_FD_150673 | JGI IMG/M metagenome (GOLD analysis project Ga0208597, IMG submission 150673) | Freshwater microbial communities from Lake Mendota, WI - 05MAY2012 deep hole epilimnion (SPAdes) | ecosystem: Environmental > Aquatic > Freshwater > Lake > Epilimnion/Euphotic zone ...
GATGGCCGCGTATTACGAAATGGAAATTCAAGATTTCACTGATTCGTATTTTGGCTAAAAAATCCAAAGTTGTTATAATGTATTTATCAGCAAGTAGCTGATAACGACGAAAGGTACAAAATGAAAATTGGAGACAAAATCATCATCCGCGAAGAGGGTGCTTTTTTCGGTGAGGAAGGAATTATTTCTGAACTTCCAAAAGCCGAACTTAAAGGACCGGGATTTGACTTAAGCGTCCCGGTAGAGCATCAGACAGCCGTGGTGAAAATCTTCGGCGGAGTCTTAGGTGTCTTTATAAAGCCATCGGATCTCGAGCTGATCTAAGAATAAAACTTTTGGTCCGGTGGGCGGTCATCATGGCCGCCTGCCGAATCTAAAGATGATATAATGGACTTATCAAGCAAACCTGCTTGGTAAAACGACGAAAGGACAACAACGTCATGGCAACATCAAAATGGTGTCTCCTTAAGGGGAGCGATATCGGACCTATGGGTCGCGGACAAAGCGGCAAGAAGAAGGTCTACGAGGTCACAGTTCAGGATAACGTCCTGGTGTGCTCGTGGGGAATGGCAGAATTGCCACGCCGCCAGACCAGCCGGCAAGTGTTCAGCACTGGCCAAGCCGCCCTCAGCGCCGCTTACACGAAAGTGTACGCGAAGCAAGATCGCGGTTACTCAGTCGCCTACCGCGTCTAAGTAATCGCAACGAGGCTTGCGGGCCGGATCCTAATTCACCACACAAAAAGGCGAATTGCTAACGGGGATCCGGCGCGCAGCATCTCGCTGTAAAAACTAAAGTTGTTATAATGTATTTATGAAAACAATTACACACTTCACCGACTTAAATCACGAATCAATCCAAAACCTACAAAAATTCGTCCCGACAGCTCAATTGAAAATTCTTTCTGAACCTAACATTACAAATCACGATTACGAATGTGAAATAACAATTCCAGCTTCCGACGAGCACCTCCTCGGCGACTTCTACTGCAACGACCCCATCGGCTTCATAAACGGCCAATACTCTTACGAACGCATTGAAAACTAAAGTAGAAAAGTCAGTGATCACACGCGAGCGTAGAGAGTACGCGCGGCTGATGCACTATGATGCGGAGCTAACTCATGAGGAAGCTCTTCAGCGAGTGGGCAGTCTACACGAACACAAAAAAGTTCCTTCAGACGCTCCAGGTGAGATCGGCGAGTGCGAGTGCGGAGCTAGGATTACAATCTAAAGTTGATATAATAATCTTATCAACCTAAACAAAAGGACAAAACGACATGGACACACAAGTTCAAATTCCAGGCTACATGGTAGCCACAATCAACGAGATTACTGGTGCAATCTCCGGATACACATTCACACCTGCCGTAGCCGATGCGGGCTACTTCGGGAACGAGATCATTCACATTGAAGGTAACAAGATCAGCTCTGAAGAGTTCTTTGAACTAGTGAGCACTTCACTTACTCTCTCAAAAGATGAGCAGTCAACATTCATTCTTGTAGAATGGACTTGCTAATGAAGATGCGACCAGTTCAACCCGGCCGAGATGGCGGACTCCGAGTACGCGGCGGCTACTGCTTGCGGATTGAAGATGGCGTTGTGGTAATCCAAATCGATCAGCAAGAACTAATCGACGCGATGTTTAACAATGGATACTCGTACGGCAAAACAAACAAAGATCATCTTCCAACAATCCGTGAGGGTGAGTACCGACTCGAAGTTCTTTGCCGAGCAGTCGCTTACACCGAAGACACGACTCGAGTGATGGTATGAAAGTTCCACACATGTGTCCGCGATGCCAGTACAACTGGATTCCAAATAATTTGATGCCGGCTGAATATCCAGGTGCTCTTTCTCGAGCGGACAACAAGACAGAGATCTGCTCCGATTGCGGAACAGCAGAAGCGATTCAAGATTACACACATGGCTGGTGTACTGAAGTATCTGAGTGGCCTGTTGATCCACTAAAGAAGGACACGTGAACACTCCGGTTCGAGTCTTACAAGTTCACGCAACTGGATTCTGGTGCGCGGCAACTCTTGATCATCATCCAAATACTCTTGATGAAAAGAACTTTGAAACATTAAAGTTGCAAATTGCGGACTTTATGCTTGTGTGCAACATGAACTCAACTGGTATGCGCAACTACTTTGCGGAAGCATTGCTAAGAACTCTCGGCACTCCACTCGATAAGGACAGAGAAGTGCGGGGGATTGCTTACATCGGTGCGTACACGCGGTTTGGCTGGCCAGTAAACGAAGTTGATGATGATTCATTTGCAAAACTCTGTGCGGTTGCGCAACTGTATCAACAAGAAATTGCGGCAAGAGTGTAGTTCTAAAGTTGTTATAATGATTACATGGCAACAAAGCAGAAAAATAAATGGCACGACGAAGATCGTCAAGCATTCGCGGACAGGAACTTCCTGAAGGCGCAGACAATCCCGAACAAAAAGCGGGTCGCATCGCGCAAAGCCTGCCGTAAGGGGCGGTGGGATTAGTGCCGTCTGAAAACTAAAGTTGTTATAATAACCATATGGAAACAAACACAAACTTATTCACCTTTGAAATTACCGAAACCGAAACCTATATCGCCTACGACATTTGGATTACCGACGAATACTTCGCAACATTCATTTCAGATTCCGACGACTACTTCGAATCCGGCCACCGCTTCATCTACAACATCGAAAACAAAACATTTTGCGGAACTTCGACTTCTTCTTACTACGGCGACGACCTCTACCACTTCGAATCAATCGACAGACTCTACGAATTCTTCGGACAGCAACTTCCCAACACAATCAAAACCGATCTCATCAATCGCAACTTACAAATCGACAATCTCACAATTCCCAACGACGCCCTCATCGCCTAACTCAAAAACTAAAGTTGTTATAATAACTATATCAATTCAATTCAGAAAGTTATAAAAATGATTATTTTCAATACTCCATTCAAATACATCCAAACGACGCACGACGACGACTACGGCATTCAGCACCACTTCACCGCCGACTTCATCAATCAAAACGACTTCGACGGCAATCCATCCACCGACACCCTAAATATCATCTACCGCCCAACAGACAAATACCAATTTCATATCGACATCGACGGACAGCATCACAGCGACGACATCGACAGCATCGACGACTCTCAATACTTCGACGACAACGCAATCGCCTTCTTCAAATCATTCAAAATCTAACTCTCAACGACTCCGCAAACATCCGCCCTAAAAACTAAAGTTGTTATAATATAATCATGCAAACATTTACAATTACATCAGACACAAACGACGACACACAGACACTTACGCTACTCATAACGCCCGCTTACGCGCAAGCAAACTGCAGCTTCGACATCACCGACTTCGCTAACGACGACGACGACATCGAAAACGACAGCATCGACGACAACGGCAACATCAAACTCTTCCTTCATTTTTACGAAAACGAAAACCCATACCTCGCCTTCAACGATCACTTCAACGACAACGACGAAATCATCGAATACTTCGGCAACGAAATCTTCGACGCAATCATCGCACTACGACCAACAAACACAATCACCTACTACTAAACCTCCCGCTTCGGCGGCGCCACTTCGGCGCCGCCAACAGCGCGCATTAGAATCTAAAGTTGTTATAATGTATTTATGGAACAAACAGAGATAGAAATAATGGCAGCTGAATTCGTAGAAATTATCGAGGGTTCGGGTGAAAGTGCGAGTGCAGTAATGGCTCGTATGCAGTTGCTGATTGATATGATCAATAAGTGGCGTCGTGAGAACGGGGTTAGAGAAATCTAATCCCGTAATAAAAGGAAAAACAAAATGACAAATACACTAAGTGAATATGACGAGCTTCGAATCGGAGACGTGATTGCGGATACAGGTAGAACTGTAGTCGCGGAGACAAAGCTAGGCGAGCGCATCATTGGCGATAGCTACGCTCACTGGATCACGATCTGCTTCAAAGAAGGAGAGTATCACCCATACGCAGTGTGGACTGTGATCGCTCGAGCTGAAGGCTTTCATGCTGAGCAAGGCGACTACTGCTTCACAATCTTTGAAGCGGTTGAAGCATACAGCAAGCGAGGCGGAAAGTGAAGCGGCTTGTTGCGAGCCTATTCGCTGTCTCATTACTGTTTGTAGTCTCGCCGGCTGAAGTGCATGCTGTCGATTGTGATGCGGCAATCGCAACATATCTCCCAATCTCTGAGGTTCCTCAGCCAATTTCTTTCTACGGAGACAATATTGGCGAACAGCAAATGGCCGTGCTGTGGGATCTTGGAATGAAGTGGAACACACACGACTTTGGTAAAGTGATTGCGGCTGAACAAAATTGGTTCGGCGAATGTAAATATCCTGGAATCGGATTAGCTACAGGTTCAGGCTACAGTTGGCACGACAGAAATGTCACGCTCTGGATCTGGGCTGATGGAGTTGATCTTGCTCAAGCGGTTAGCACAATCCATAGTTTGCTTCAGCCGACGCCAGTAACAACAACATCGACGTCTACTACGTCGACCACCACAACATCCACAACCACAACGACACTGGCACCAACCACATCAACAACTTCATCAACCACGACATTACCACCAGCGCCAGTAGATGAAGAGCCAGCTACAACCACATCAACCACAACAACCACAACAACCACAACAGTTGCGCCAGAGCCAGAGCTTATAGCGGTAACGCAAGTAATCTCTGGGCCAGTCTCTTCTCCGCCTGCGGAAACGACTACTACAACCACTACTACAATCGCTCCAATGATTGCGGTGTCATACGCTGCCGCGGTTGCGCCTGCCGTAAAGATAGCGTCGCCGGCTGTGCAAAAGAAAGTCGTCAAGAAGATTGTAAAGAAAAAAGTAGTCAAAAAGAAAGTAAAAGTCAATGGCAATAGGTAGCGAAGGCGAAATAGGCAAGAACTTTTCCGTGTGGAAAGATATGTCTGAACAAGACAGGATTGACTGGTTTCAGTACATGAACGACAACTGGGGAAAATATCTTCAAGCCGGATACGCAACCCTTGTACATCACAAGAACAATCGTTTCTACAAACAATACGGAGAGCACAATGGGTAAGAAAAAAGAAGAAGAAGAAAAAGACTATTCATGGCTTCATGAACCCGCTATTGAGTTTGTTGAACACGACTTTGCCAAGGTTCAGGCAGAGCGTGACGCGCTAAAACTTAAAGTGCTTGAACTTTACGCCGAGATTGAACGTCTAACGGGAAAGCCACGCTGTAACTTCTAAAGATGTTATAGTTACTTTATCAACGACGACAAGAGGAAAACTATGGGATCAGGGTTCAATATGCCAGAAGGTGTCTACGAAAGAGACATTCCTGGCTACAACGACATAGAAGTAACAATCGGATTCCAGTGCGATGCAACAGAAGATTGCGGCGACTGGGACGAAGAAAACGTAACTGTAGACTCAGGCGGCGGACACGAAGTCGAAGCCATTTGCCCAGTCTGCGGAATAACAGTCAAGCAAGACTACAATGGCTATGAGCCAGACTACGATGATCGCGATGACTATTACGATAGTCGCGACTACGATGGACCTTACTAAACAACAAACAAGGAGAAAACAAAATGGAATTTCATATCGAGTTCTACAACACAATCGCATCTCTCAGCTGGGCATTCGTTGTCTTTTCGCTGGTGGGAATGATCATTGTCAGGAAGAATAAATGAGTACAAATAGTCTAGCAATTACTATTGCGGGATTTGCAGCTCTCATCTCTACTTACTCATGGGCGTCAACTGAGCGGTTCAAGTCAATGCAACGCTGGAATCAACTTCAACGAGTAGTCAACGACGCTCGAGACGACATTGACTTAGCGGCTTCACGCCTTCGTCACCCTGCGGGTAAGGGACTTCAGCAGAAGATCTAAAGTTAGTATAATAATTCTTACCAGCACAACGCTGGCCCACGAAAGGACATAAGACATGGGAATGGATGTATACGGCGTAAATGCCACAACTGAGCGCGGAGAGTACTTCCGCAACAACGTATGGTCATGGCGACCACTTTGGAACTATTGCGTCGAACTCGCACCCGAACTTTGCGGTGACGTAGATGGAGACACTAATGGCGGCGATGGACTCGGCGCTCAAGGTGCAGATGACTTAGCGGTTGTGCTCTTCAACGAACTTGCAAGCGGACGAACTGCTGAGTATGAAAAAGAGTATCACAAGACGATCTCTGAACTTCCTCGACACAAGTGCACATACTGCGAAGCTACAGGAATCCGTGCGGACAGTGTTGGCAAAGATATGGGAATGGTTGAGCGAGAGCTTTCTCCAGAAATCCAAATCATCACGGGACGCTCACATGGTTGGTGCAACGCTTGCAATGGCGAAGGACTTGTAGACGACTGGAAAGCAGGATACCCATTCTCTGAAAGTAACGTTCGCGAGTTTGCGGAGTTCCTTGCGGAGTGTGGTGGATTCAAGATCTGCTAATTTCTAAAGTTATTATAATAACTACATACCGCCAATACGGCATGGTATGGTACGACGACAAAATGAAAGGCACAACATGGCACACTACGTTGACAACGCACTCGAAGGGTTCGCCCGACTTGCAGCAGAGATCAAAAAGTTGACAATCGAAAAGGTTGCGGCTGAAGCAGGAATCAAACCACGAATGGTGAAGAAGTTCTGCACAGACCCACTGCTGAGTAAGAACTCAGATATCACCAAGATCAAGAGAGCAGTCACAGCACTGACTGCCGAATGATCTAAAGTTGATATAATAATCTCATACCCAATAACACAAGGACAAAAGACATGGAAACAATTACAGCACAAATAGCACGAGGACTCTTCGACGCGGATCTCGCTTTGATGGAGCAAGCAATCGCAGAGCGGTTGACGACAATCAGGAAGTCTGCAAAGATAACTGACTTCGGCGTTGGCGACAAGGTAAAAGTGAACAGCTACTGCGGTACTCAGTACTTGCGCGGATCAACAGCAACAGTGATCGGCATGCGGCAGAAGAAACTTCTCATCAAACTCGATGCTCCCGTGGGAAGATTTGTTCGCACGATGGCTGACGGAACTAGGGAGTCGTCTGATATTGTAGTTCCGCCAAGCATTCTTGACAAGATCTAAATATAGAGGAGAGCCCGATGACTACAATTGTTGCCGTACAAGGTAATGGTTGGTCAGTCGTCGGGTACGACTCTCAAGTAACAGAAGAAGATGGTCGTCGCTACACAATGGCACGCGGTTCTTCTAAGGTTGCAAAGAACGGAGAGTACCTACTTGGTGCGGCAGGCGATGTGCGAGCAATAAATATTCTTGCATACGCTTTCGCTCCACCAAAAGTTGGAGACTTGACAGGTGTTCGGCTTGACAGGTTCATCACAAGTAGATTCGTTCCAGCATTGCGGGCGTGCTTTGAAGCTCAAGGATACGCTGCATCAAAAGAATCAAAAGAGATCGCGGAGCAAGGCTCTGTTGTCTTAGTTGTAGTCAACGGAACTATCTATGTGATTGGCGAAGACTATTCTTGGGTGCGAGACTCAGGAGCGATCTACGCATTTGGTTCAGGTGGAGACTACGCACTTGGTGCATTGTATTCATACGGCATTGAAAAAGTAACATCACGCGTTGATGTAGCGCAAGACTTGATTCGTAATTCTCTTGCCGTTGCATCGAGACTCGACCCAGGCACAGGAGCTCCATTTCATATTATGACTCAGAGCCCTGTGAAAATAGAAAAGAAACCGGTAAGGAAACCAAGATGACAGACAATGAAAACATGTTTAGACTAGTAGCAACAATGTTGCTTGCGGCATACGTTGTACTAACAGCGATCACAGTTCTTGCTATCCCTGCGGGTATCACTTCAATCTGGTGCGCAGTAAAGATCGCTCAAATAACATCGAGGAACCAATGATAGAAGATCGACCAAAGTGGCAAACACTCGCAGCATGCATTGGAAAGCCAGAATTTTTCTTTGATGACATGAAGCGAACGCAAGTTGGCAAAGCAAAAAAGCTGTGCTCAACATGTCCTGTTATTGATGAGTGTCTCGAGTACGCAATCAAAGCGGACGAGTTTGGAGTCTGGGGCGGCAAGACAATGAACGAGCGCAGAAAGATGCGGCGTTCGAGAAAGAAAGAAGTAAAGGGTGAAGGTTCTCTGTGAGCGGATGTGTTATTGTCATTCACCACGAACAACTAACGAAGGAAAGTTATGGCAGACGAACAAGGACAATCAGAGAAAGCGCCAAAGTTCAAGCAGCTTTGGAAGTGCCCTAAGTGCTCAAACACGCTGACACTCTACATTAGTGTAAGCCAGCCGCCAACATGCAACAATCCAAAGTCGCACACGACAACGTCAGTGAATATGGTTCCCGTTGAGAAGTAAAATAAAGATCTTCTTGACTGCGGTCGTTGTTGGCACTGCGGTATTCCCCGCAATCGATAAGTTCTTTGCGCGCCGACGTAGAGCAAAAGGCGAAGAGCTAAGTACTCTTCTTGGTACTTTATTTCCGAAGGATCAAGAAGATTGGAAGAACAGTAGATATAATTAGATCTCGAGCGGTCACGCTCAAGAAACCACAAACCAAACTACATAACAGGAGAACAAAATGACAACATCAGAATTAACACCGCAGCTTGCGGCTCAGATGTACACCGAAGGTAAGACTGTCTACGAAATCGCCGTAGCAAGCAGCACTACTTACGCCAAGGCTCGTAAAGCAATTGTCGCAAGTGGCACACCAATTCGTAACGCTTCAGATCGACTCAAGGGTCGCACTCGCAAAGCACAGGCCTAATGCCTAAGCCAAACCAGTTCTCGAGAATGACTCGGGGTATTGTTTGGCCTGCAGTCTCTGCGGGTCTGATGGCTGGACTGGCTGTCGGATCCGCAGTTGTGGGCTGGAGTACGGACATAACCCTCGCTTGCGGGCTCGCAGGTATTACTCTAGCTATCCTGAGCCCTAGGAACTACTGACCCAGCAGTTCTCGCCGGCTGAAAAACTAAAGATGTTATAGTACTATACATGACAACGACACTTATTCCAGCCAGCGACAAACAAATCTCTTTCGTGAACGACCTCATGGCCACTCGCGAAGTTACTCCTGATGAGATGGAGCTCTTTGCAGAGATCATCGAATGCGGACTTGACAAGCACAACGCAAGCATGATCATCGATACGCTGATCAAGCGCGCAAAAGTAGCCAAGTCGAAGAGCGGACTCTCAAGTATTCTTTCAACGATTCCAAAGTCAAAGTACGCAGTCCCAGTCGCAGAACTTGAATTCAGCGAAGCCGATGACAAATTCACTGGCGACTTGGTCTTCATCGAGATCAAGGAATACATGCAAACACTCTACATGCGTCAACTTCATGGCGCGCCTGGCCGCTTCAACAGGAGCAAGCTCAGCGTCAAGAGTGTAAAAGCAATCGTTGAGATCATCTCAAAGGACGCTTACAAGTACACCAAGATCTTCGGTGAGCACTACGCTTGCTGCGGATCATGCGGAGCTGAGTTGACTGATCCCACATCACGTGAGCTTCAGCTTGGACCAGAGTGCCGGAAGAAGTTCGGGTACTAAAGATGTTACAATTAACTACGAAACAAGGAGGCCATAATGGCTGATCAAAAGATCTTCAAGATCACAACAACAAATGCACAGGGCGATGAGCTCACTGCGTATGTCTATGAAACATACAAGCAGGCGTATCTCCGTTCAATGATGGAAGAATACGGCAATGCAATCTCAGTTGAAGTTGACATCGCTGATGTTCCTGACAACGTAAATCTTCCACGATGAGCGTGCCAGAGTTCCTTCGCATTGCGGGCGGACCAACAACAATCGAAGACGACAAGCGCGAATTGCGCAAAGCCGCAAAGATCGATGCCGATTCTAATGAACGCTTTATGCGGGACTTACTCGGCGACGATGAGTACGAAGACTGGGACAACGACTAAGTTCTCGTACTCACAACAAAAAGACAAAAAGACAAAAGGAAAAACAATATGTGGGTATTCACCCAAACAGGATTCGTCAGCGCTGTGCGACATCGCGACGACAAAACAAAACTAATGGTTCGCGGACGAGACTCTGAGTCTCTCGAAGATCTTGCGGATATGGCGTCAGCATCAATTGATCACACACCGGGAGGAGATTATCCTTACCGAGTTACGGTCACTGATCTTCAATTCATGGAGTGGGCTGAGATGCAGATTGAAACTTTGGATTACACCAACTTTAAAAGCCGAGTAACAATCACACGCGGTGATATCTATCACGACGCCTGCATGGACGTGTGGTCAGCAATGCACCAAGTCGAAGACGCTAATGCGCGTAATCGATATGCGGCCAAGTAACTTAGACTCGCACGACAAAGCAACACTAGTGCTTGGTACAGTGCTTGCTTGCGCTATCTTGGCGGCGTTGTGCCTGTAGCTAAGCATGAATGCTATGTATGCGGAGAGATGTTTGTAAAAATAAATGACAAACTGGATCACTACATGGAAAAGCATGACGATGGCTACAAGCCACGCGGTCAGCGTCGCTTGCGAAAGGTCTCATGCTGGAGCTGCGTCAAAGAAATGGAAGTCCCAAACCTTGCCGCTGGTGAGTGGTGGCATTGCGACTGCGGGTTCGAGCTTCCTCGAAACTGGGTCAATGGCCAGCTCATTCCTGAAAACTAAAGATGTTATAGTGTACTTATCAGCAAGCACGCTGGTACAAACAAAAGGACATATTCACATGGACACAATCACAATGAAGGGTGCCGTCATCGCGGTTCTCACACTCGGCAGCACAGTTCAAATCTGGGTCGCTTCGCCAACAGGTGACTCATCAGACTCACATATCTTTGAAATGCCGGCAATATCTGACTCGCACGCTCAAGTCATTGCAAATATGTGGCGCAAAGCGTGGGATCTCCCCACAGCTAACGCTCCTCTCGAGTTCTAATCTTTAACGGTCGAGTAACGCCGTAAAACCTCATCGCGCTGGGCGGTGTCAAAGTTACTCACTCAGCCCTATAGCGGTGGTGAAACTGGCGGACACGCGAAGACACCACTTTGGTCTACTCGCCCAGTCTGAGTTCTTCGTCGTACTCAGGCTGGGCCGAGTGCTGTTTCTAAAGATGTTATAGTGTACTTATCAAGCAAACGCTTGATAAGACGAAAGGACACAATCGTGGAAACACTCACCAAACTAGAGCAGAAGGTCTTGGTTCGCCAAGCCATTGCAGAATACATCACCTTTATGAATGAGGCTTCAGCAAAGCATAATGCAGAGCATTACCCAATGCTTGAAGCGGATCTCTTCTGGATTGCCGGTGGCCAGAAATACATCAAGGTCGTGCAAGGTCGCGATCCTGAAGGTGGATCACGCACTTCGGTTCACAGCTTCGTGGACGCCCTCACAGGCGATGTCTACAAAGCAGCAGGGTGGAAAGCTCCAGCACTCAACGGAGCTCGCTACAACTTGCTCGACGAGGACTCACTCGCTCTCCTCAAAGAGCGCTTCGACGTCTACGGCGGCTACCTCTACAAGAAGTAACCACGGGGTTCGGGTCCTGGAAACAGGGCCCGGCCACCCTGCGGGTGCTATCACCACAATCACCAGGAGCGGTTCTGGCGGTTGACACCATGTGATGCTATATATCTGGGCAGTGGCTGGCCTGAAAGCAGGATAGCGGTCCTAAGAATCAGGGCCTCCTGGCGGAGCTCTGTTTGAGATTCTAAAGATGTTATAGTGTAGTTATCAGCACAACGCTGGTAACGACGAAAAGGACAAAATTATGAATGCACGCAAATGGGCACTCCTCAAAGGATCAGACATTGGGCCAATGGGACGAGGACAAGCAGGAAAGAAAAAAGTGTACGAGATCCACGTGATCAACAACACACTCACCTGCTCATGGGGCATGGCAGAAAAAGCACAACGCCAAACAAGCGTTCGCCACTTCAGCAGTCACCAGTCAGCAATCAGCGCGGCTTACGAGAAGCTCAACGCAAAGGTTGATCGCGGATACGTGATCGCTTACTCGGTCTGATCGAGTGGGACTGCTCCCCTTCGGGGGAGCACGTCCTCAGAGCACATCGCTTACGTGGTGTGTTGTGAGGGTGGAGACCCCAAACAAAAGGACACAACATGTTCACACACAAACACATACGCACAGCAACTAAATACGCACTCGGACTCTTCGCAATTTGGATTGCGGCGCTGATGATCGCAAAGTTATATGAAGTTCAGTCACAGTTCACTTGCG
>Ga0208597_1000814_pt1 | contig 12267 bp, 2 predicted proteins | sample LakMenEpi05May12_FD_150673 | JGI IMG/M metagenome (GOLD analysis project Ga0208597, IMG submission 150673) | Freshwater microbial communities from Lake Mendota, WI - 05MAY2012 deep hole epilimnion (SPAdes) | ecosystem: Environmental > Aquatic > Freshwater > Lake > Epilimnion/Euphotic zone ...
TTTCTTCAGCCCATCCGCGCCGCTCCACTCGCGCCGCTCGGCGTGCAGGATCGTGTCCTCGCTCGTCGGGCTCGTCCAAAACGCCCGCTGGAAAATCTTTACGGGATCATTCTCGATCTTGGTCGGGGCGTCGCCCTTCGCGATGGCAACCGATGGTTTGTCAGCTTGGACAGCGCTGAGTGGATCCATCCAACGCCAGCCAAGCCAAGCCAGCAAAACGAAGAGCGGAATCCCAATCAATTTAAGATTTTTCATAAATAAGAACGGTTGATTCGGGCAATCCGAGCTGTGGCTTCGAAGATATGAGGGAAAATGTCCAGTAGTCGTGTAGTATAATCCTCAGTTGCCATTAATTTCCAGAGTTCGAGTAGGTGCGGAGGAAGAGTTTGATGTCGTCCACGCTGGTGGCAAAGTTGTTGAGTCCCATCTGTTCGTCCTTGAGGAGCGTTATGGCAGGAATCACGAGCTTCCATTGACTATTCCAGACACTTCGGCCGATGAGGCGGGCGTTGGTGAATACGGTCGGCAGGGAGCCGTCTTCGTAGACTGCAGGATCCGATACCATTCGGAAGGCTTGGTGCTTGCGGATTACCCACGGGCGTTCGGCAAATGTGTCGTTTGGACCGAAGAACTTCGTGGTGTTGAAATCACTTGCTCCCAGGTTGTAGGGCAACGGCAAGGCCTGATCTACCACCTGCCAGCTACGGACGTCTCCGGTGTCGCCCAGCGGCGTGCGCATGAAATCTGATCCGCATGGAATTAGATAGGCATACGGCGTCGCGCTGAGGGCACCCGGCGCGGTGGACTCTCCATCCGCCATGCCGACATAGCCGGGCAGGGCCACGCCGACAGCAGCGATCTTGGTGGCAAAGTTGCTCTGGCTGTAGGCATGGTCTCCAGCCGCGAGGTCGAGGCCGAAGAAATTCTTGCCGTCCTCGATGGTAGTACTGAAGGGGATGACGAAGCCGGGAATCGCGCTGCCGTCGGTCTTCTTCAGACCGCGGCAGTAGGCGGCAACCTGTGGATCTGACATGACGTTGGGTACAATGTGCTGCTCCAGCGTCTGCTGCCAGGCCTCATCTGCAGCTCCCGTTTCGTCTTCAACATGCGGCAGCAACCTGAAAAGCTCCTGGCGAAGGGAGAAGAGTGTGTTGTCGTGGTCTGGGTTGTTGATCCCGAGGCGGCCTTCCGCGACGGCGAAGTCTGCGTTGAGCTGGGCCATGGTCCCGGCCAGGCCGGCATCACCGAGGGTGCTGGTGGTGGCTTGGGGCTCGCCGCCGGTGAGGTCTCCTAACGAGCGGGAGGCGACGAGGCGATTGATCACCGATTGTCCCTGCGTAGTGCCGAGCAATCCGGTTTCGTAATCGTAGCTCTTGGCCGCGAGGTAGCTGTATCGCCCAGCGAGGTCGAACAAGGTCCGGTATTGCACTAGCGCCTCGTTGCGGAAGGTGCGGAAGGTCAGGTCCTTGGTCCGGTAGCCGTTGATCACGGCAGCAGCGCGTTGGCGCAGGGTCTCCCGCCGCATACGGATCGTCTCGCCCGCCACCTGCAAGTTCTGGATCTTTTGTGTGGCGGTGGCGCAGGCGCTGGTAAGCTCAGTGAAGCGGGTGTGCATTCCAATAAGCTCGCGATAGGTTTGCTCAAATTCATATGCGGCCTGCAGTTCTTCCTGGGTGAAGCCGAGGCTCATGAGGGTGTTTTCCTTGATGAGTTCCAAGCCTCCGCCCACCGTGGCATTGAGCATGCGCGCGGATGACTTCGGAATAAGTGCTGCACTTTTGGCGGCAAATTCGGTTCCCGTTCCTAATGACTTTAGGACACCGCGACCTGCCGAGGTCATATCGTTCGACAATCCCACTGAAAGTGGCAGAAAGGCTGCGCCCGCCTCTGGAATGTCGCCTGCTAATTCAGCACCAAGATCAAGCATTTCCCCGAGAGACTCCAATACCGCGACCGCCGTATTGTTCGCCACTAGAGTCGTGCCGATAACCGCGGTCGTTGTTTGTTGGCCTGCATGCATGGACACCAAGCCTTTGAAAACTTCCGCTTCCTGGTCGAAGCGCGTCTTCATGTCATCCAGATCATTCCTGGCCGCCAGCAGGGCGACCTGTGCGAGTTGTGCCTCAACCAGAGCGTCTTGCAGGGCTCCGGTGTAGGGTCTCTTGCCGAGAGCAGTGCCAGGACCGACCACATCGGCGAACTGCACCCACTGGTTCGGGGTCACTTGGAAGGTTTTTTCCACCGTATCCGGCTTACCGTCACCATTTTTATCACCGCCTTGATAACTCTTGATGATATCATCAATGGCTCCTCCCGTGAAAGTTTGATATTGCACCGGATAGTTAAGGGTTACGGTGACGGGCTTGGAGGTGTCGATCCAGTCGAGCGGACGGTCGATGATGTTCCAGCGGAAATAATCCGGCTCCTCGTATCCTTGGGGATAGATTTTCCCAGGCCCGATATCACCGGCATAGGGGCTGCCGTAAATATCCTTCAGTTCCTGAAGCATGGCGTATTCCTCGTCTTCGATGGCCGACTGCTGGTCGCTGATTTGGTTCTCCTGGTTGCGGAGCAGTCGCGTCATGGTGGCGGCTTGATTGAATGAACCAGCGGCATTGTTCAGTGCGCGCAAGGCGCGTGCTGAAATCTGCTCGTAGTGGCTGGCACCTGGATCAACGCCCGAGAGCTCTTGTCCGAGTGAGTTGTTGAAGTAGGGATCTAGATCGAAGGCGATCGCCCCCGGGGCCAAGCCCAGCGGATTGAGGCGGTCGTTGGCGGAGTCCATGGTCGTCTGGTAACTGAGCGCTAAAGTTGGCAGCTCGTTGAGTTCCGGTACTGTGGTGCGGTCCACAATCTGTACTCCGCTATGAGCGGGATTGTCATCCACATCCGGCAGCATCGCATTGCCGACAATCCAGTGGAAAAAGGCACCCTGAGTCGAGCGGCTTGCGGTTTCATCCAGACCCTGATGACGAACCACGGTGGTGCGGGTATTGGCCTTGCCATCGCGGAACTGCGACCAACCGGCGTTCGGATCGTCCTTGTAGCTTTGGCGATGAACCAGTCCGAGGACCTGCTGTGCGGTGCGGCCGACGTTTGCGGCAGCGGCGGCGAACTTTCGCTCGTCTTTGTAGTCTACCGACACTGGCACGCCGAGCACCGTCACCGTCTCGGCGCTTGGACGCCAAGTGAAATAAGGGTGGGTGAGTAGCTTGTAGTAGCCTTTGAGAGCGGTGAGGTAGTGACCGTAAGCATCGCCATGACCCTGCGGGAACATGCGCTGGGCATCCGCCGCATCGACATTGCCGTTGGCGGTGATGGAGCCTGCCTTTTCGCTGATGTTGTAGTTCACGGCGTAGAGGGCTTCGCCACTGTTAATGCCGCGGGTGTAGTTCCACCACAGGCGGTTGTAGGCTGGGGCTCGGGCTGTGCCCTGGGCGTTAAAGTCATCACGACCGCGCAGCAAAGCGAGCTCCTCATCGAGCGAGCTGGCTACCTGGCCTTCGAAGGCGAAACGGCTGGTGTTGACCTCCGTCACGCTGTCCTTGTCGTCGACGGAGATCGTCGGATTAGCCCCGTCCGCGTAGGCCTCGTTACCGAGGATGGTGTAGAGGTCGTTGAGATAACCGGCGGCGAGAATGAGCGCATTGTTGGTGGTGGCAGTGTCGAGGTCAGAATTGATCGTGAAGCCCTTGCCGCGGTTGAGTACAGTCTCGTAAATTTCGATCAAGCCAGCTTCATTGATGTTTTCCATGTTCAGGGCGATGTCGCCCTCCCAACGGGTGCCGGCCTGAGTGAGCATGGACACATCGGTGTTGATCGAGTTGCTGTAGAGATCCGTCATCCGCTGGTTAAAGGGCGTAATCTTTGCCAGCACGCGCTTGATCCAGCCCTCGACGAGCATCGCATCGGTCCAGTTCGACCAAGCACCCGCAGGGACGCTACCCTGCGCCTTGAGCCGGTAGCTCATCGTGAAATTGACATCTCCCATCAACACGGCGGGATTGCTGAGAACAGCAGCCGGGTCAGCCCCGACCAAAATTGAGCCACCGAGGCTGTAGGGAGTGTTATCGGGATCGATCCAGGCGGAGATCGGGGTGCTATTGTCAGCAGGTAAAACTGGTGCCTGGCCACTGCTATCGTTGTAAGCGTAGCGGTAGCGGAACTCAAAGTTCTCTGGCTTGCCACCGTAGTCGCCACTGTGGCGCACGGTCACTTTTTCATCGAGTGGGTTGGACGAGAGTAGCACCTTGAGGTCTCCCTGATAGAGGTCGGGCACGACCTTAATGATCTGCATCTGCACTGGATCTCCCGGATCGGTGAATGCAAGGCCGTTGCCAAACACCAGAGTGACATAGCCGGTGCCGTCCCCCGTAGAACTTAGGGCATAGTCTGCCACCGCTGTGTCAGGATCGGTAATGTCGGAACGCCCCATGACTGGGATCGTCTGGTCAAGTGCGGTATTGACGACATATGTGTCCGGCACCGTGGTGCTCTCGCGGAAGGTCTCGAGCTTGGTTGAGAGCCCGTTGATCGCGTCATCCCATGTCGTCCTGTCCGCTGCGTCGGCTGCTTCCGGAAGGAGTGCTTTGAGATCTGCTACATCCTGCTGGCTGAGCTGGTTGAGATTGAAATAATCTTGCGTCGCGATTTCGTCCACAAACTCGCCGATGAGTTCTAGGCGTTTCTGAACTGCATCGTAATAGAAGCGGTTCTGGAGGTTGGGCGCGAGGCCCTGAAAGTAGGTCTTTCCAGCATAGTCGCTGGTGCGCAGCCCCGGTGGTAATTTGTCCATGGCCGAGGTTTTCGCACGGATCGGATCGTGCAAGGCAACCGAAGCCGTATTCAATGTCTTGGCCATCGATTGCTGATAAAGGACTTGGGCGCTGCTTTGGCCGAGCACCTGAGGCAGGCCACCGCCGTTGGTTGAGCTGGCCTTTTGTTTTCCTAGAGTTTCTGCCATCATCAATTCTGGAACCACTCTGCGCTGAGCCACCGGCAGGGACGAATCGTCTGGCCACTTCGGCAGATAGGTCAGGGTAACAGAAGATCCGCTACCGATGTCAGCGATGAAAGGCTGAATGCTGCCAAGCGCGGGCTGCGCGTTTAAGGCCAGGGCAGGAAAATCGAAGTCCGCTCGCTGATTGTAATAAAACTTCATGCCAAAGCTTGGCTGCTGACCTCCAGCCACCTCACCTCGGTGTGGGCCGCGGAACAAATGATGGGTGCCCTTGCGATCCTCAAAGGTGAATTTGTCATAGGCTGCCTTGTAACTAGGGGTTACAGCACCGGCGGTTGCGAGCAGGGGCAAAGTATCCCCGCTGAGTGCTACTTCTTCATTGCGTACTTTTTTATCGTCCCTCTTGGGCAAAGGTAGAAGTGCCAGCGGCATCGGCGGCGTGAGCGGCGTGCCAGCGATTTTGTTGTAAATCAGCGGGTAGGTCGCGGTGTTACGGACCACTTTAGCCACGCGCATGGCGGGACGATTGTCTGTGCTATCAGTGTATTGCAGCAAGACGAAGGGGGCGGAGCTTGTGGCGAGGTTCAAGTCATCGCGGAGGGCAAACACATTGCCATCGATCAGTAGGCCGTGCTCTTCGTTGGGGTTGTAGCCCGGTAGCGCGGGATCTGGTTGGCGATAGATGCTGCCAGCAAGCTGCGCGGAGGTGAGCCCCGGGTTTTCCAGCCCCTTGAGCGAGGCGATTACCAGTTCCTGTGGATTTTCCGGCCAGCTCACGTCGTATCGCGCGGCGATGGCGGGAACGTAGAAGGGTTCGATTTTTGTGGCGGCGGGAAAGGATACTTTCTTGAACCACCATACGGAAAGTTGATTTTTTCCGGACAATGCGTTGACTGGGATGATGGCTCCTGCGGCTGCGCCTGCGAAGCCAGCGGTGCCGAGTGGATTGATGTAAGCAGCCGCGGAATAGCAATCGCCTCCGGAGATGTGACCTGCCGCTTCGTATTCTGGCCCGGGAGCCACTAGGCGGCTGCCCACGGTGGCGGCAGTCCGGCCGCCGGTGGTAGCACCGATGGCAGTCGTAGGTGACCAGTCGCGCACGCCGTCGCCATTCAGGTCGTTGAGGGTGTAAACCACAGGGCGGCTTTCATCGACGGTCGTTGTCGCGGGATTATCGGCGATGGCGGGCGAGCCTAGCGCGTCCTCGGACTCGATCCACAAGCGCACATACTGGGCACCCGCTACCGAGCTGAATTTGAGCAGTGAGCGGTTTCGCAGGTCTGGGCTGCTGGCAGTGAATTTGACCAGTAGACGTTGCTCGGCCCCGTCGATTTCCGCCTCCAGCTCCGCAGGGTCGTCCTGGAACACAAGGCTTGGCAGGCTGACGGCTGCAAATTTTGGCCCGAGATTGGCATCCGCGCCGGTTTGGGAGACGTTGACAGGTTCGTATTCGGTGGGGCTGTCAGGCCACTGATGAAGGTAGCTCCGTTTGGCCACCGGCCACGAGATATCTAGTCCGGCAATGTCACCACCAGAAGCGGCATGGAGCGAGGCGTCGAACTTCGCCATCCAGTAGAGAACCATGTTGTCTGGATTGAGGTTCTCACGCTCCGCATAGTATTCGGTGATCCCGTCCGGGCGAATGAAGGTGCCGTAGAGCTGTTTGCCAGTGACGGCGGTGGCCAGTGAGGGCAGGGCGGGGCTCATTTGGTCGTCGCCGTTTTCCTTGGGGCCATCGCGGGGGCGGAGTTGTTCACCCAGTGGGGTGACGAGGGTCTCCACTTCGGCGCTGCGGCGGATTTCCACGATGTCGGCACCGAGGAATTCATGGCGGCCGAGCTCACCCACAATCTCGCCGCCTAAGTATTCGACGAAGACGCGGCCCTCCGCATTGTAGGCGCGGAGAGCAGGTAGGCCGGACTGTGTGTCAAACCAGAGCGTGCGCGGCTCTGCCGGCGCGGCGACGCCCGGGTTGCTCGAGCCGCCGACTGGAGTGTATTCTGTCACCTGGCCAGGGACAAAGGAATTGAAAACCGGATTTACTCGCACGATGCGACCTGTTGGGATACGAACCATGGGGCCATCGAAGGTTTTCTCCGTCCAGTAGATCACCCTCGGGGTGGCTTGGGAAGCGGATGAAACTGCGAAGGTCTCACGGCGGAATTTGTAGGTCGGTGTGGACTCACCAGCTGCAGAGGTATCCGGTAGCACGGAGACCCAGGTGATCGTCACTCGGCCGGTTTGGCTGGCAAAAACCTTGTCCGCATGTGGACTGTAGTAGTAAGGCTGATAGGGCTGGTAAGTCTTGGTCGTACTGGCGGAGATGTTCGCATCAGCTGCACCGGAAAGTGTCAGCGTGCTGCCGTTGATCAGCTGGACCTCGCGCCCTAGCAGGGTGGCACCGACAGTGAGGCCCGTTGGCACGCTGGAGACCTCCACCACACTGCTGGTGGTTGAACTTTTGGTCACTGTGATGCTGCTAACAGGCAGTAGTGGCTGGGTTAGACCTTCCACGGTATTGGTCAGCCGCGCCGAGCTGAACTCCTCGCCTGGCTGCACAGGCTGGGTCCTCCAATAATTATCGTTCGCCAGCGGCGCACCATCCCAGCTGACAGATGGAGGCTGGATTTCATCTCCCATGAAATAGCGAGGCACTCCAGAGGCGAAGGCAAAACCGAAGGTCGCCCGCTTCAACACGATGGTGGTGACACTCACTCCACTCGCGAGTGAAACGGCGCGAGGGTAGCGGCCTGCTGTGACACCTGCTGTAGAGATGGCACTGGAACTGGCTGCGGTGGTCGCCCGTCCAGCGAACTGAACGTTAGTCACCGGCGTGCCGGTGGGAATCTTAGGCGGTGCTATGATGATCGCCGGAGGAAGGGCGGCGTTATAGCCGCTTCCCCCGTTGGTGACCGTAATCGCCGTCACCACTCCGGCGGTGATGGTGGCTGTGGCGGTTGCAGTCGTGCCGCTTGTAGGTGCTGCAATGGTTACCACTGGGGCGCTCGCATAACCACTGCCTCCTCCACGAACCGTAATGCCTGTGAGCACCCCGGCAACGGAAACCGTTGGCGATCCGCCCGCCCGCCGCTTGTCGAGGAAATTGGTCGCACCGCCTTTCAATTCAAATTGGGCGTGGGCCGACGGGGCGCAGAGCAGCGCGGCGAGGGCTGCCATCAAGGCGAGGATGCGGGAATTCATGATTGACGGGAAAGTGGGGTGTGTGACGGACAATTGGTCTTAAAACCGAAAGGCGAATTGGCTTACTCTGCTGTTTTGGCAGTTTCTAGCGAGACAGTCTCTGTCGCGCCGTCCTTGGACATGCGGCGTTCGAGCGCGATCATGCGCGCCTCGAGGCTCTCATCCTTTGCGGCGAGCTCACGACGAAGCGCCGCATTTTCTTCCTGTAAGGTCTGGACTTGCGCGTTCAGTTTACTTAGGTCGGCATCATTGCGGGTTTTATATTCCTGCAAGGCCTTTGCCGTGATCGTCGCAAAGCTGGTGTAACCCACAGTCTTCAGTCCGTCTTTCCCGGTGGCGACAAGATCGGGGAAGAGCGGCTCCACCTCTTGCGCAATCACCCCGAACTCAGGCTTCGCTGCTGGGTCGCTGATGTCCTTCCAGCGGAATCGACGGAACTGCACTTGCATCAAACGTTCCAGCATCGGCTCCGCATCTACGATATCCTTCTTGAGGCTGCGGTCGGAATACCAATCGATGTCGGAATTTCCATCATAACTAAAACCCCTCCAAGCATTCGGGAATTGGCCGGTATTATAAACATCAAAGGCGATTCCTCCGCGATCCGCTCGGTAAGACATTTTCGCGTAACTGGTATTACCATTAGCCGCTATCCCCGTGGATGTAAATCCGGTGGTAGTGGTAGTAATCGCACCTTGGGAGGTGTCCAAGGTGCCCACTGCCAACCTTCCTCCATTAAAATACATTTCCTGCGTCGAGTTATTGTTGCGAATAAACAATCCCGAAGTGCCATAATTGAGATAAGTTCCGTTACCCGATCTTGGCCAAAAAACATTCTGGGTGGTCCCCGCAACGCTCTTACCATAAATCGACTGGCCTTCTTCCATTACGATCGAGCCGTCCAAATTGATTTGTCCTCTCACGTTAGCATTGCCACCCACATCGAGTGTAGATTGCGGGTATGATAAGCCGATGCCTACGTTGCCGCCGTTGGGGTTGATCGCCATAGGAAAAGACGCTGCATCCCACGTTCTCTTGGATTGGATCCAGTTTCCCCAGCCGTTGTTGTTGTTATAAGTCCCGAAATGAAGGGCGGTATCGGATGCTCCGATGGCGGCGACCGCGTTTGCCGATGTGACCGTATTGGTGGTCGTCTGCGCGGCTACTGGAGCTTGCACGTGTAGGAGGTTGGCGGGTGCCGTTGTGCCGATGCCGATCTTGCCATTGGCGTCGATCGACAGAATGCTGGGACTGAAGGCCCCTGAAGTCCCTCCACCAAAACCGAATGTAGAGGATGATTGAGCGTAACCCAAACCCATGACTTGGCCACCAGCGCGCACAAAGGCTAGGTGCGATCCCGTGTGCCCCGTGGCAGGACGGCTGATCTGCGCGGAGCCATAGGTTCCGGAGGTCACTCCATCGATAAGATCCAATCTGGCGACTGGCGTGGTGGTGCCGATGCCGATATTACCAGTGGTTGAAATGGATCCCCCCGTGACTGCCCCGCTGGCATTGATGGCTCCCGTCACATCGAGGGCGACGCTGGGAGAAGTGTTATTGACTCCGACATTGCCTCCACTGGGATTGAGTAGGAGCTGCCCCGCGGTGGTGAGGGCGGTGTAGGATTGGAGGGAAGCCTTGTTGGCGGTGGTATCATAACCGAGCAGCAGGCGCTTGTTGTTGTCCGCGTTGCCGCGGATGGTGAGCTGGTCTGCCGGGCTGGTGGTCATATCGCCCTGCAGCGTGAGCTTGTTGGTGGCGGAGCTGATGGAAGTCGCGCCGATGCCGACGCGGCCGCTGGCATCCCAGCGCAGGGCGATACTCCGCGAGCCGGAGGCATTGGAACCAAGAGCCCCGCCCGCATTACCATAGAGGACTGGGCCATCCACGGCAGTGCTGCCGAAGAGGCGACCCGTGCCATACCAGCCGAGGCCGTAATTGCTGGCGGTGCCGCTGAGTGGGGTAAGGGTGAGGTCCGAGGAACTGCCGATGCTTTCCGCGAACTTGGCACGCATAGCAAAAGCAGTGGAGACAATCTGCTGGCGCGGGGTGATTTCGTTGTCGGTGAGAGCGATGGTCGCTGAGGCCGCCACCGTCACGCCCAGATAGCGTGCGCTGCCGTTGAAAGCCGTGCCGAAATCCGCTAGTTTTCGGTCGGCTTCATTGTAGCCGAAGGTCTGAGTGGGATTGGCCACACCTTGGCCGACTAGTACGCTGAACTCACCTTCTGAAACTGTGACGGTCTGGGCCTCGGAGTAGATGAGGTTGGCGGTGTTGGTGGAGGAGGGGCTGTCCCAGATGCGGAAGATCACCGTGCGGTTGACCGGGGTGCCGGTCCCCACGTTGGCTCCCGCAGCATCTACCACGCGGCCCTGGTAGCTGATGAAGTTCGGCACGGCGCTGGTTTGCGCGGTAGCGAGGGTGGGATACAGCACCAGTAATGCGGCGCACAAGGAGGCTAGATGGCGGAGTTTCATAAGATTTCTGAGAAAGGTGAATTTAGTGGTGGATGGTGGCGGTTTTGGAGAAAAGATCATGGATTGAGTGTGCCGAGTTCCGAGGCGCGGCGGAGTTCGAAGGTGCCAGTGAGTCGTAGTCCGTCGCCGGTGCCGACGCTGACACTGTCACGGTGCAAGCCGCTGACTACTTCAGCATAGGTGCCGCCGATGACGCTGCTGCCCCAGCCAGTGGTACTGCCGTCACCGGGTGGCGTTGCGGTGAATGTGAAGCTGACTTGGCGGGAGACTGAGTAACTTTCCTGGCCGGCTACGAGAGCGGTCTTGCCGCTCTTGTTGTCGTGATCGGGGTGATACTGGTGGACGAAGGGATTGGTCGGATCGTCGAAGGGAGTAGCAATCGTACAGCCGAGAATAGCGCCGATGTTGAAACTGCCGGTAGTCTCCAGCGCCCGATCTAGCGGCATGTGGGTGGCGACGATGCGGCGGGCGGCAGATTTGAGGTCTGCCTTCAAGCCAGCCTCTGACAGGCATAGGCCGAAGTCATGAGGCGCGGCGGCCATGGGACCCATGAAAACTTGGGAAAGCACACGGGCAGTCCCATCATCGGCGACATGGATCAGGTAGCGCAGGGGGAACGCAGTGCCGGCGGGCTTCACCTCATCCGCCAGAGGCTTGCTTTCTACTGCGGTGACCATGGCCTCACCGATCCAGAGTCCGGCGAGTGTGCTCTTGCGCGCGGTGGCCGGGATGAGAATGTCGAAAGACTTCGCCGAGTCGGTGAAACGCAGAAGCGAGGCGTAGAGGGCGTCTGCTGCACCATTCATTTGGCTGCGGTCGATGCCGAAATTGAGCTCTACGCTGGAATTCGGCGCGATGACCTCGTCGTAGGCGGCGGCGATCGGCGTTTCCACCCACTCTGCCTGATCATCGAGGGTCCGGCGGGTGATGGGCACAGGCGCGGTGACGAGCTCTTGGCCCGACGGTGGACTGTTGGAGGCAACTGGCGTAATCCGTAGGGTCATTACCGCAGCGGTGCGGTTCATGACGCGGGCCGTGATCACCGAACCACGGCGCCCAAAGGCAAATCCGTCGCTGTTGGAGAGGGTGATCTGTGCGGGGGCATAAAAATTTCCCACTACTTCGGCGGAGAACCAGTATGCCTGATTGCGGTCCACCCGCTCGCTCACCGTAGAGAAGATTTGCAGTGGATTGGTGGCCCCCAGATCGCCACCGACGTATTTGAAGATCTTCACATTCGAGGCGATGGCCGCCGGGAAAGTGGCGAAGTAGTTCGAGAAGGTAGGGAAATTTCCCGCCGCATTGCTGCTGGGGAATCCTATAAAATTCGCCCCACTGCGCACCCAATTGTTGGCCGGCGGCATTGGCTTGTTGGCGATAGCGACTGAGGTGGCGCTGGAGCATTTTACTAGATAGGCCGACTGGCCCGTCATGCCGATGAGCGAGTTGCTCGCTGCACCGCGCACCCATTTGCTCCATTCCGGCGTGCCGTTGCTTGGAAGCAGCGGGGTGCTGGTAAACTGGACTTGGGTGGGATTCGGGTTCCAACGCCAGACTTCCTGCACCGCAGGCTGCGATGCGAAAATTGTTTCGAGTGTAGTGTAACTCGCATCTCCATGCAGATAAATC
>Ga0208597_1000815_pt1 | contig 12256 bp, 7 predicted proteins | sample LakMenEpi05May12_FD_150673 | JGI IMG/M metagenome (GOLD analysis project Ga0208597, IMG submission 150673) | Freshwater microbial communities from Lake Mendota, WI - 05MAY2012 deep hole epilimnion (SPAdes) | ecosystem: Environmental > Aquatic > Freshwater > Lake > Epilimnion/Euphotic zone ...
CACGTCCGCCTATGACACTTCGCCGGGTGGTCACGACTTCATCGTCGGACTGGATAGGGACCGTCAGGGAAGATTCTACACCGCCTCCGGCAAGCAGGGCGTGCTCAGGCTGACCCCGCCGGATAAGGTGGAAGTCCTCGCCACAGGTCTGCGTAATCCGAATGGTATCGGCGTGGACGTGGCGGGACAATTCGTCAGCAGCAGCGTCCAGGAAGGGGACTGGACGCCCGCCTCGGCGATTTGCGAGATCGAGGTCGGCTTCAATGAAGGCGCCCATTTCGGGGCAGGCGGCCCGCGGGAGGGCAAGTCTCCGACCGTCCCGTTGCTGCAGCTGCCGCGGGGCGAAGACAATTCGAGCTCCGGGCAAGTCTACCTCGGCGGTGATGCCTGGCCGAAGTTGAATGGACAGGGAAATCTCCTGCACGCCTCCTTCGGGACGGGCAGCGTGTGGATGGTCAGTCGGCAGAAGGTCGACGGCGTCTGGCAAGGTGCGGCGCAGCGGGTCAGCGGTGCCATGCGTTCGGGCGCCCAGCATCTGCGTTTCAACCGAAAGGACGGACATCTTTACGTCAGCGGCATGCAGGGGTGGGGTAGTTACACCCCCGACGACGGTAGCCTCCAGCGGATTCGTCACGTGGGTGGGTCTCCCGTGCTCGTCGGCCATGAAGTCCGCGACAACGGCGTCCTTCTGCGTTTCGATGCGCCCTTGGGAGCCGAGGCTGCGCAGGCCGGACGGCATTTCGCCCAAGCTTGGAATTACCTTTATGGGCGGGCCTACGGTTCGCCGGAGTATTCCATCCGCCATCCGTCGGTCGCGGGCCACGACGTACTCAAGGTGACCTCGGCGCATCTCGCGGAGGGCGGTCGTCAGCTATTCCTCGAGATCCCCCAACTGACCGTCTCGAGCCAGGTGCACCTACAGGTCGAGCTTGGCGCAGGTACGACCACAGCCGTCTTTCTCTCCGCTCACGCCCTCGGCGATCCTTTCAAGGAATTCAGCGGATATCGTCCCATCGCCAAGGAAGCGCATGGGCATGTCGCCGCTAAGTCCACGAAAGCGCAGTCCGTACGATGGGAGACCGAAATGTGCGGCCCCGACCCTGTCGTCCTGAAGATCCAAGCCGGCAGCGCCTTGAATTACCTGCAGAAGGAGCTCAAGGCCAAGGCCGGGCGGGCGGTGGCGCTGACCTTTGAGAATCCCGACGTCATGCCGCACAATTGGGTGCTCGTGAAGACTGGGTCGGAGGAGCGGGTCGGAATGGCTGCCGCCTTGATGGTGTCGTTACCGGACGGGATGGAGCGGCATTACGTGCCCGAGTCGCCGGACGTCCTCGTCCACACGCGTATCCTCGACCCCGGTAAGAAGACCACAATCTACTTCACCGCACCTAAGGAGCCTGGCCGGTATCCTTACCTCTGTTCTTTCCCCGGGCATTCCCAGCTCATGCGTGGAGTCCTGGTGGTGGAGTGATGTCGCGCGAGGTGCGACAGGAAGAGGGGTAGGGGTAGGGGGAGGGGTAGGGGTAGAAAGCGAGAGGTAACGGCATTCGGTTTCGCGTTGCGAACGGAGGACGTGAACTGAAAATCAGAGGATGGATAAATCCAGGGCCCGTCTCATCCTTCGTTTCCTGCTCGTCGCACTCTTCGGTCTGATCGTCCTTTCGATCGGCCTCGCCTTCGTGGCGGACAAGCTGTTGCCCGAGGCCTTGGCCGACTGGGTTCATGAGGTGAATTCGGGAGACTTCGAACTTACGGATGTCTTCAGCCTTCTGTTCTGGGGCGCCGGGCTGTTCCTTTTCTTCGTCAGCATGGTCGGTCTTTTCTGCTATCAGCGCTGGGCGGCTTGGATGATGGCTGTGGTCATCGCCGTCTTTTCGATCCAGATGTTGTTCAGCCCCACCGTCGAGCCGGGCATCCTGTCATTGCTCGGCAGCTTGAGCGATGTGGTGACCGGCCTCGTCCTTGGTGCCGCCTTCTTCACGAACGCCTTGGAGTCAGGGGAATAAGCCTTGGGCTTAGATATCCGTCCAGTCGCCCGGCCTGGGGATGGGCGGGGGCAGGGGTTGTCGAGGCAGGTCGGCCTTCGTCTGGATCGTCGCACGTTGGCGGCCACGCAAGGTCTGGGCTGCCTCCAAGACAGAAACATTGATGTTTGGCTGCAGGGAGCTCAGGTAGACCCAGTGAGTGGCGCGCGTGACCGCCACGAAGAGCATACGGCGGACGGAGGAATGCCGGGCGCGGATGGCGGACTTCGTAAGTCCGGGCATCAGCACCGAATCAAATGTCAGCCCCTTGGCGCTGTGGTAGGTCAGCACGGCCGGACGACCCGAGCTGAAATCGAGGATCGGGCGGCGCCCTTGCGTGTCGGTCTGGGTCTGTCGGTCGGCCATGATGCCTTGGGCGCGCAGGAAGTCGGCGAAGAGGCCTACCTGGGCGAAGGTCGGGAAGAGGATCGCCACGCGCTCGTTACGGAGCAATCGCTCGCGGAGGATCTCCACGAGCCGTCGCCGTTCATCGGCTTCGTCGGCGGCCAGGTAGAGCAGGGGCGTCTGGCGTTCGGTCTGGAGCGTCGCCACGTTGAGCCGGAAGGCCGCGCGCTCATCTTCGTCGGCGATGAACTCGCAGGCCAGATCGACGACATAGGGGCAGGCTCGGTAGGTCGCGCGAAGGTCTTCTTCGCGACGGCCGGGGCCGAGCGCACGCAGCAGTTCACGGGCCTCCGGCTCGTGATACAGGGATTGCTTGAGATCGTAGGCGACCGTCACGTGGCGGGCGGACAGACGCAGGATCGCGAAGCAGTCTGCATCGAGATCCTGACCTTCGTCCACCAGGGCCGCGTCGAGCGCCGGGGGGACAGCGCGGGCTTGCAGGTGCGTCAGGAGCTGCTGCCGGATACGGGTGAAGTCGGGATGCCCTTGGGCGCTCGTCGGGGGCGGGCCGATCAGCTCGACGTGGCGAAGCCGGCACCAGTGGTCGAACGTCAGCACCTGTTCGGCGGGCAGCTTAAGTTCGTCCGTCGCCGAGCGGATGAAGTCGCGGAGCACGTTCGTGTAGACCAAAGTCGCGACACGTTCAGGGCGACCTGTCGCCAGGCCTAAGCGCCGAGCTCGATGCAGCAACACCACCGTCTTGCCAGAGCCCGGACCGCCACGGAGGACAAGCGGCTTATCCGTCGAGGCTTCGACGCAGGCCGTCTGCGTCGGCGTCAGCCGATCGGGCGGAGGCAGCCAGGTCATCGAGGATCGGACTCCAGACGTGGCAGGTGGCCGTCGTCCTCGTCGGGGCGCAGCGGGCCGGCCTTACGGCGGGCTTCCTCCTCGGCGGCGAGCCGGCGGTGGACCGGATCGGCGGACATCGTCGCGGCGGCCTGATACCAGGAAAAGGTCGTGTCGTCGAAGGAAGCCAGATCAGAGCCGAAGCGGTTGAACGCATCGAAGAGCGCTTCAGTGGCCTCATCATTGCGGCCTTGGGCGCGGAGACAGCGGGCGAGCAGCACCATGCCGATCGCGCTGGGTTCTTCGGCCTCGAAACGTCGGCACATCTCCTCGGCTTCTTCCCAGCGTCCCTTGCGGGAGTAGAGATTGGCCAGATTGAGCAAGGCCATCGCGCTTCCGGCCAGCACCGCATCGAGGAAGCATTTCTCCTGACGGTAGGCGTCTCCTTTGCGGCCGTAGACGTTGGCGAGGTGGACCAAGGCGCTTTGCCGATACTCCGGTTGCTGACGGATCAGACGTTTCAGCAGCGCGGCGGATTTGTCGTGCATGCCCACTTTGCTGTGCAGCAGGGCGAGTTCCAGCATGCGGGCCGGGACGGTCTCCGGCGGGTATTCGCCGGAACGCACCGCGCGTTCGATGCGCAGGATCATCTCCCGGTCTTTACCGGGGTTCACGACGTTGTGGAGCGGAGACTCGATCTTGCCGGCGAACGTCTCACCGCCTTCGGCAGGCGTCACCCCGAACGTGAAGTGCTGGTTGGCATCAAGGTCGAACGCCAGCGTCAACGGCATCCCGGCGGCGATGGGCTGGGTGACACCCGTGAAGACCGGACGCGCCGCGACGCCGGCGCCGGCCCAGAAGGTGATGCGGATGGGGCCGCCCGGGGCGACGATGCGATGGGTTCCGGAGGGACGGAAATCGCCGGCGACCGGCAGTGACTGTCCGCGGCTGATGATCTCATGCAAGCCGCGGTCCGTCTGCAGGCTGAGCGAATCGCTGGAGACGGGGGTCAGGAAACTCCGGCCATAGAGATGGAGCAGCAGCGCGTGGTAGGCCGCGCCGCGGGCGACGGCCACCTGCATGTCGAGGGCCGAGTCGAAGCGATGGACGAGGAATTCGCCGAATGATTCCTTCAGCGCCTGGATGACCAGCGGGTTGAGCGAGCTCCCGCCGACCGCGAGCAGGAAGCCGATCTGGGACGGGCGAAGTTTCGCACGTTCGAGCGCGTCGGTGATGGGCGCGAAGACCGAGCAGCTCAGCGTGTACTCGTCTTCGTCGGCCTGCAGGCTTTCGGCGTCGAGGAAAGGTGTCATCAGTTCCGCGAAGCGGAGGCCGTCGAGCGCGGGTGAGGACAGCTTCAGCTGGGAGCCGTCGGCGAGTCGAAGGGTCTGGACGCCCGGGTAGGTCTTGACCGTATCCGCGAGCACTGCGGTGAGATCGGCGCCATGGGCCTGACGATGGCAGAGCAGTTCGCAGAGGCCGACCTTGAGCTGTTCGGCCGTGGCCAGCAGCTGGGGTTCCAGCTGTTCCTTGCGGACCTCGTATTCCCAGTCTTCGGGCGGGATGCGGTTCTGGCGGGCCAATTCGGGGATGAGCACCTGATGCACGATCGCGCGGTCGATGTCGGCGCCGCCGAGCCGGTGGTAACGTGACACCGCACGCGGGCTTACGCTCAGCGTGCCATCGGGCAGGCGACGCAGGGTGAAGATCGCCACATCGCAGGTGCCTCCGCCGAAATCGACGATCATCGTCTCCGTCTCGTCGGCCACTCCGTCGAGGATGGCGGGCCCTTGGCGGGCGAGGAAGTCGAGGAAAGCGGCGAGCGGTTCGTCAAGCAGGTCGCCGTGACCGAGGCGCAGGCCGGCCAGATCGGCCGCCAGCAGCGTATCCTCGCGTTGGGAGATCTGGAAGGAAGCAGGTACCGTCACCACCGTGCGCGCGACGGACTCCGGGGTCTGGTCACGCAGGAAGCGGAGGACCTGGCCCGAGACCTCGGCCGGGCTGCGACATCCGGCTTTGGCCTGCGGGTAAGTGCGGCCGATGCCCATCTCGTTCTTCGCTTCGGCGAGGTAGGTCACGAAAGGACGGAGTCCTAGTTCGACCGAACGGGAGAGGCACCGGCGGGCGCCTTCGCCGACCAATTGGCGATCGGCCAGCTGGCTGACGACAGAAGGCACCAGGACGGAGGTAAAATCGCCGCTGAGCGTCGGCTGCGCGATTTCAAGACAGGTGGCCGGGGCGATCTCTTCGGGTGACTCAGGAGACCAGCGAATCTCTGCGACCGTGGAATTGGTCGTACCGAGGTCGATGCCCAGCACCCTACAGGCTTTGAGACGAGGACGGAGCTTGGCCCCCGGGGGACGCAGGTAGGGGAGGGGGTTCATCGGAAGGAGAGTTTTTAGGGCTCGGAAGGGGGCGTGGCAACCGAGGAGGGGACTCCCCTAGTTTATGTTTAGCTGAAACCTCTTAGTGAACCCTGGGGTTTAACGTATAGAACCCCCTCATGAGACTCCTTCTTCGTCTGGTCTTGGTCAGCTGTCTCGCCTTAGGTGCAGTGGCTCAGGCGGCCGACAAGAAGCCCGCCAAGAAGGCCCCTGAGCCGGTCATCAAGGCCGCCCCCGTCGCGACCCGTCCGGTCGCCACCATCGCCGAGCGCGCCGCCATCTGGCATACCTGGACGGACAAGGACGGACGCAAGGTCGACGCCCAGTTCTGTGGTCTCTCCGGCGATTTCATCACCATCCAGACCCGCGACGGACGCACCTACCATTTCAAGACGGACATCCTCGTGCCGGAAGACGTCGTCTTCGCCAAGCAGTGCCTGGACCGTAGCCGCACGAACAGCTTCAGCCGGGAGATCATCGCCTCGGCCGCCGCGGACGTCGATCGTCTCGTCACCGCGGTCCTGACCGCGAACCAGCAGGCCCTCAACGCCCCGGCCACCGACGAAGAGTTCCTGCGTCGCATCTACCTCGATGCCGCCGGCCGGATCCCGACCGCCAAGGAAGCCGACGCCTTCCTCGCCAGCACGGCCCCCGACAAGCGCGCGAAGCTCATCGACGAACTCGTCTTCTCGCCAGGCTACTCCATGCAGATGTTCAACTGGATGGCCGACCTCCTCCGGGTGAAGGATACTTTCGGCAAGGGCATCCCGGCGTTCACCTTCGAAGATTGGCTGAAGGCGCGGCTCGCCGCGAATACGCCGTGGGACAAGATGGTCGCCGAGATGGTCACCGCCGACGGCCGCCTCTGCGACAATGGCGCCACCGGCTTCATGCTCTTCGACGCGGAGATGCCGCTGGACGGCGTTTCGAACCTCATGACCACTTTCCTCGGCACGAACATGGCGTGCGCCCAGTGCCACGACCATCCGCTGGCTGACTGGACCCAGAAGGACTTCTATCAGATGGCTGCCTTCTTCGGCGCGACCGACGGCAAGGACGAGGGCGTCCTGCGTGAGATCGGTCGCGTGGCCAAGGCCGACAGCGCGGTCAACAAGGCCGCCGTCCGCAAGATCGCCGAGATGAACGCCTTCCGCCTCGACGATGGCGCCAAGCAGACGCTGACCTTGCCCAAGGATTACAAATATAAGGATGGCAAGCCGGGCGACCCGGTCGCGCCGGCGCTGATCGCCTGGTCGAAGGCCGACAAGTCCCTGCCGGCCTATAACGTCAGCACCAAGAACCCCGCCCAGCTGCGCGACGAGTTCGCCCGTTGGATGACCAGTCCGCAGAATCCTCGTTTCGCCACCAACATCGCCAATCGTATCTGGAAAAAGGCGTTCGGACTCGGCGTCATCGAGCCCGTCAATGACATCGACGATCTCACGCAGGCCAGCAGTCCGGAACTCCTCGCTCACCTCACGTTCGTCATGAAGGCCGCGAAGTTCGACCTCCGCGAAGTGCAGCGCGTGATCTACAACTCCAAGACCTACCAGGCCGGAGCCAGCCCGACGCCCGACCTCGGCAAGGCCAAGTATCTCTTCAACGGCCCGATCGTCCGTCGCCTGACCGCCGAGCAGGCCTGGGACAGCCTCGTCGTCACCGCGGTCGGCACCTATGCGGACAACGTCCTCCTGCGTCGCGGCGACGACATCAAGGTCATGGCCCTGCCTCCCGGCAAGGTGACCATGGCGGAAGTCCGCAACGCCATCGATCGGACCAAGAAAGCTTTCGCTGGTTCCGGTAAGGCCGGCGGCAAGAAAGCCTCCGGCGGGTCGACCATGGGGTTGGCCAACGGTTATGAAGGCGATAAGCCCGTCAGCCGGTTCTCGTTGCTCCTGGCCCGCGCCAGCGAGCTTCCGCAGCCTTCGGCCGAGACCCACTTCCTCCGCTTGTGGGGCCAGGGCGATCGTCTGCTCGCGGATTCCGCGACCAATGACGGCAGCGTCCCGCAGGTACTCCAGATGATGAACGGTTCAGTCGGCCGCTTGGTCTCCGATCCCCGCGCCGAGGCCGTCATGGCGGCGGAAGCGGCCAAGACGCCGGAAGCCCAGGTCCGTTCGCTCTATCTCTCCTTCCTTTCCCGCCGCCCGACGCCGACCGAGCTCACCGCCGCGACCCGCTCGCTCGCCGACGGACTCGCCGTCACCGACCTGGCCTGGGTCTTGGCCAACACCCGCGAATTCCTTTTCATCCGATGAACCTCCCCATCTCCGCCGACCTGCTCCGCAACCCTGAGGACCGCCGTCGCTTCCTTGAGAAGTGCGCCAAGGTCGCTTTCGGCCTGAGCGTCCTGCCGGCCTTCGCCCGGCTGGCTTCGGCCGCCGAGCAAAAGAGCTCGGTCAAGGCGCCGAACGCCGGCCTCGCGGGCTTCGGCAAGGCCAAGCACGTGATCTTCCTCCAGCTCAACGGCGGCATGTCGCATATCGACACCTTCGATCCCAAGACTGGTGCGGGCAAGGGCCCCGGCGATATCGTCTCCGCCAAGGGCGACATGCAGCTGACTTCCTATCTGCCGGAGACCGCCAAGGTCAGCGACAAGATCACGGTCATCCGTTCCATGACCGCCAAGGTCGGCGTACACGCCTCTGCGGCCTACCTCATGCGGACTGGGTTCGAGCAGCGCGGCAGCGTCCAGCACCCCACGCTCGGCGCCTGGGCGCAGCACTTCCTCGGTTCCAGCCATAAGACCCTGCCGTCCTCCGTGGCCGTCAACCGTTCTTCCAATCATGGTAACGGCTGGTTCCCGGCGGCCTATTCACCGCTCCCGATCCTCAATCCCGATGACGGCTTGCTCGACACCAAGAGCCCGGTCGGTGAGGCCGTCGTGGGCAAGCGTGCCGCCTTGCTGGCGCAGCTCGATGCCGGTTTCGGCGCCAAAGCCACCGATGAGAACGTCAAGGCTTACAACGAATTCTACGAGACCACCTTCCAGCTCATGAAGAGCACGGACCTGAAGGCCTTCGATCTCTCCGCCGAGCCGGCCGCCACACGGACGCGCTATGGCAAGAGCAAGTTCGGCCAAGGCTGCCTGCTCGCCCGACGCCTCGTCGAGAATGGTGTCCGCTTCGTCGAAGTCGCCCATGGCGGCTGGGACATGCATGCCACCTTGGACGACCGCATGGAGGATGTCGGCGGCGATTTCGACCGTGTCTTCGCCACGCTCATCCAGGACCTCGAAGCCAAGGGCTTGCTGGAATCCACTCTCGTCGTCGTTGCGACCGAGTTCGGTCGCAAGCCTTCGTTCGAGGGCGGTGGCCGCGGGCATCATCCGCTCGTCTTCTCGACCGTCCTCGCGGGCGGTGGCGTCCGTCGTGGCTACGTCCATGGAGCTAGTGACGCCAAGGGTTATGCTCCGGCCGCGGACGGCGTCTCGCCGGGTAGCCTGCACGCGACGATCGCCCATGCCGCCGGACTGCCGGTGCAGACCGAGATCATGACGCCGGCCGGTCGTCCCATGGAAATCGGCAACCGCGCGAAGCCCCAGCTCGGCGTCTTCAGCTGAGCCTCAGCGCAGGAGCATCGCCACGTCGTCCGGCCTTTCGAGGTGGACGGCGTGGCCGGCTCCTTCGATCACGCTGTGGCGGGCCTTGGGGAGATGGGCACCCATCTCGTGGGCCAGGCGGGTGAATTTCACGTCGTGTTCGCCCGTCACCAGGTCGACCGGGCAACGGAGTTCCTTGAGACGAGGCCAGAGAGAGGGCAGGGTGCCCGTGCCGACGTTGTCGAGGCTGAGCGCGAGGCCTTCCGGGTCGTTGCGGTGGCGTCGTTCCATGATCGGGCTCAGCCGTTCCGCCGGCAGCTTGAGCAGCGGCTGGAAGAAAGTCTGATTGTGCCAATACTTGAAGAACGCCTCAAGTCCGCGGGTGCGGATGAAGTCGGCCAGCGTCGCGTCGCCGAGGCGTCGTTCTTCGCGTTCGGCGGGAGTGGCCAGTCCCGGACTCGCCCCGATGAGGATAAGACGGGCGACTCTTTCCGGATGAGCGAGGGCCCAATGGAGCGCGAGACGGCCGCCCAGGGAGTAGCCCAGCAGCGTGATCTGCGGAGTCGTGGCCGCTTCGGTGATCAGCCCGAGGTGCGTCTCGATCGAGTAATCGCGAAGGTCACGCTGATGGCGGCGTTTGCCGTGTCCGGGTAGGTCTGGGGCGTTAAGACGTGTTTCGGAGGGGAGTGCGTCGCGAAGTGGCGCAAAATCAGCGCTTTCTCCGGTAAAGCCATGAAGCGAGACGATGGTATTCATGGTGGAAAGGCTATGGTGCTGGCCCGGCGCGGACCGACATGGATTCTATTTAGCAGAGCGGTAGTTGACGCGAAAGGAAAAACACGGAACAAAACGACGGAACTTAGCATCCTATTACCAATCCTTTATGCCAGGCATCCGCGTCAAACCTTGGAATCGTGTCGACGGTCCGATCTACAGTCTCGCGACGACGGCCGACGGTAAGGGCAATCTGAACATCTGCAGTTACGTCACGCCGATCGCCATGAAGCCGAAACGTTTCATCATCGGTGTCTACAAGGAAACCAAGACGCTGGAGAACCTGGAAAAGAACCCCATCGGTCTCCTGAACTACCTGGCCCAGGACCAGGCGAGCCACATCACCTTACTTGGCAAGAAGTCGGGACATTCCACCGACAAGGTCGCCAAGCTCGGCGAGAAGATCGAACATGTCGGTGACGGACTTTACATGCTCAAAGGCGCCATCGCGACCCTGCGCCTCCGGTTCATGGAGCGCATGGACTGCGGCGATCACTGGGCATGGTTGGCGCATGTCGATTCCTATGAGAACCTGCGCGACGCGCCTGCCCTGACGTTGGACGAGCTGAAGCGGTTGAAGCTCATTCTGGCCTGACGTTTCAGCTGGCAAGCTGGCACGTGGGCAAGTGGGCAAGGGGAGATGCATCGTTTCGGGTGGCAGGTGGCAGCTCCGGGTGGCAGCTGGCTGGAGGACTTTGTGCAAAGGTGCAAATCGGAGCAGAGCTCCTGTGCAAAAGTGCAAAGGTGAATTCAAGGGCAGGGATGAGGGCAGGGGTTGTTCTAAAAGGAATAGGGCTAGGTATCATGAAGATCCCAGCCCTTTTCCTGGCTCTGGCCCTATCCCAGCGCGGCTTTGCCGCGCTTACTTCTTCTTGGCTGCCTTCTTCGACTTCAATTCTTCGCGGTGCGGGATCAGGTAGGTCCGGCCGCGGATGAGGCGTTCGTAAAGGTCGACCATCGCCACGCCTTCGCGGGGACGGACGGAGTCGGCCTTCGTGGCGCGGTCCACCTGGCGCTTGAGCATACGGCAGAGGTCTTCGGCGTTATATTGGATCATGCCGAGGATGCGTTCGACGGAGTAGCCCGGGATACTTTCCTCGATGTAGAAGCCGTCGGCTTCGTCGTCTTCGAGGAAGACGTGGGCTTCGTTCACGCGCCCGAAGAGGTTGTGAAGGTCGCCCATGATGTCCTGGTAGGCGCCGACCATGAAGGCGCCGATATAGTACGGCTGGCCTTCCTTGAAGGGGTGGAGGGCGAGGGTCTTGCGGACGTCTTCGAGGTCGATGAAGTCGTCGACCTTGCCGTCGGAGTCGCAGGTGATGTCGACGAGCGTCGCCTGGACCGTCGGGCGCTCGTTGAGGCGATGGATCGGGGCGATCGGGAAGAGCTGGTCGAGGGCCCAGTGGTCGAGCAGGGACTGGAAGACCGAGAAGTTGCAGACGTATTGCTCGGCCAGCATCGAGTCGAGGCGGGCGAGTTCGTCCGGCACGTCGGCCGAGTCCTTGAGGTCTTCGCGGATCTGGCGGCAGATATCCCAGAACAGACGGTCGGCGGCGGCTCGTTCTTCGAGTCGCAGGTTGCCGAGGCTGAAGCGAGCGTGGGCTTCTTCGCGCTTCTCCTTGGCGTCATGGTAGCGCTCGAGGGGGTCGAACTTACGCTTGTTCTTCCGGATGGCTTCGAGCTCCTTGATCAGCTGGTGGGTCTTGCCCTTGGGGGCTTCGACCTTGCCGTCGTCGCGGGTGATGCGGTCGACGGCTTCGAAGATCAGGATCGAGTGAGGGGCGACGAGGGCGCGGCCGGATTCCGACACGATGTCCGGGAGCTCCACCTTGCTCTCTTCGCAGATCTGCTTGATGTTGGCGACCACGTCACGGGCGTAGACTTCCATGCTGTAGTTCATGGAAGACTCATAGGCCGAGCGGCTGCCATCATAGTCGATGCCCAGACCGCCGCCGACGTCGAGGAGACCCATCGGGAAGCCCATGCGCTTCAGTTCGCAGTAGAAGCGGGTCGCTTCGACCACGGCCTTCTTGATCGTGCCGATGTTCGGCACCTGGGAGCCGATGTGGAAGTGGACGAGGCGGAGGGAGTCCTTCATCTTCGCCTTGGCGAGGCGCTGGGCGACCTCGACGATCTCGGAGGCCGTCAGGCCGAACTTGGCGTTCTCGCCGGTGCTGTCAGCCCACTTGCCTTCGCCGGCGGTCGTGAGCTTGACGCGCAGGCCGATGTGCGGCTGCACGCCCATGCGGCGGGCGATGCGGATGATGGCGTCGATCTCCGAGAGCTGTTCGACGACGATGATGGTCTGCTTGCCGAGGCGGCGGCCCATGAGGGCGAGCTCG
>Ga0208597_1000816_pt1 | contig 12255 bp, 5 predicted proteins | sample LakMenEpi05May12_FD_150673 | JGI IMG/M metagenome (GOLD analysis project Ga0208597, IMG submission 150673) | Freshwater microbial communities from Lake Mendota, WI - 05MAY2012 deep hole epilimnion (SPAdes) | ecosystem: Environmental > Aquatic > Freshwater > Lake > Epilimnion/Euphotic zone ...
CTTGTTGAATCGTCGTCGCCACAAAACCGTGCAATGGGCGGCCATGCAGTTCCTGCTCAAGGCCACTCGTGAATCTCGTGGCAAAAAAAAGCTGCGCCACATTCTCATTCTCACGGCCCGCACCTTAGGCATTGCCGCTTTGGCCACCGCAGTGGCACGCCCGATGGTCGGCGGTTTGCTTGGCTGGGGTTCTAGTCAAATGGACACGGTCATCTTGGTGCTCGACCGATCGGCCTCGATGGAAACCACTGCCGAAAACACCACCGCTTCGCGCCGAGCACTGGCGATCGATCGCGTGCGCGATGCCATGAAATCTCTCGATGCCACTCGCCTCGTGCTCCTCGATTCCGCGACCGCAACACCACAAGACATTCCTTCCCCTGACATCCTCGCGGAAATCACCAACACCCGCGCCACGGACAGTGCGGCCGACATTCCATCCTTGCTGCAACGAGCCGCCGAATTCATCCTCGAAACCCAACCCGGCAAGACCGAAATCTGGATTGCTTCCGACATGCAATACGCCGATTGGGACAAAGAGAGCGAACGCTGGACGACCGCGATGGCCACATTGCAAAGCATTCCGCAAAAACCTTCCGTTCGCATCTTATCATTAGCGAATCCCACCAAGTCGAACGTTTCGATGCGCATCATTTCCTCATTTCGCAGTGCCGATGATCTCCTGCTCGATCTCGAAATCACCCGCAGTGGCGATGCCGTGGCCCCACTCAATCTCCCGCTTACCTTAGCACTCAATGGAGTAAAAACCACCGATTCTGTTACCGTCCCCGGTCAGACCTTACGCTTCCAAAAGCGCATCAAGCTTCCCGAAAAACAAGAAACTGGGCAAGGCTGGCTCTCGCTTCCCAGCGATGCCAATCCGCGGGACCATACAGTATTTTTCACCTACGGTGCTCCTCATCCCGTGAAAACTCTAATCGTCAGTGCCGCAGGCGAAGCGACAACCTACCTCAATGCGGCGGCGGCACCTCCCGGCTATGCGGCCCAATCATCGGAAACCATCGCACCCGCTCAATTTTCGAGCAAAATCGGCAATCTCAGCGACTATGCCGCCATCATCTGGCTCGCTCCATTTCCTGACCCTGCGAGCGCTGGACCGCTCACTGAGTTCCTTCGTTCAGGTGGCCACGTATTGTTTTTCCCTCCCATGGAAAATTCCACCGAGACCTTCATGGGCGTCAAATGGCAACCCATCAGCACAGCACCCGAAGGGAAATTTTTCATTCTCCAGCAATGGAATCAGGACGATGGATTGTTGCGCGATTCCCTCAGTGGCACTCCTCTTGGCTGCAAAACTCTGCGTGCTATCAGAAAACAAGTTCCCGAAGCTACCGTAGGTATAATGAGCACGCTTGCCACATGGGATGACGGCACTCAGTTTCTCACCCGCATCATCGAGGAACGCGGCACCGCTTGGTTCTTCGCTTCCGCCCCCGATTACACCTGGAGCAATCTGGGCGATGCTCATTTGCTCTTGCCAGCTGTTCAACGCGCCGTTCTGGCAGGAGTTTCTCGCTTCGATGCCGCCTTGCTCGCCAACGTCAACCAAGGTGATGCTCTACCACGCAATGCGGAAGTCCGCAAACGTCTCGATGATTATCCCGTTGATGAAACAGCTGATCCGACCTTCGCTGCGGGCGTATATTTGTTAGGTGAGCGCACCATCGCGGCCAACATCCCCGCCGCCGAGCACGAGCTGTTAGCCATTCAAAAAACCGATCTTCCTGCGCTGTTTGAGGGAGTCAATTTCCGCACCTTTGAAGATACAGCCAGTTCTTCCGCCGACAATGAGGAACGTGAAATCTGGAAGTTTTTCCTCATCGCTGTTCTGTTCTTCCTCGCCGCCGAAGCCCTGCTCTGCCTTCCCAAACCGACGGCCGCAGCTGTGACTCCCAAACCTTCTCCACTTCCTTCTCGCTAAGTGAATTTCCACCTCTACAACCTTCACTTCTCACCCACGCTGCCGATTCTCATCATCGGTGCCGTTGCCGCATTGCTGATTGGCATTCTCTGTGTCAAAAGCTATCGCCGCAGTCCCAACAAACGCCGTAGCGCGCTGTTAGAGTCACTGCGTTTCATCATTACTTTGCTGGTGATCGCCTTATTGTGGCAACCCGAATGGCTCACGGTCATTCATCCGACCACAAAACCGCGCATCGCCGTGATCTGGGACGACTCGAAGTCGATGGAAACCACCGACGCCCAACTCCCGCAGCTTTTTTCTCCGAACAAGGAAATCACCACGCGCAAAGAGTTCACGCAGCGACTCCTCGCTTCCAACCTCTGGTCGACTCTTTCTGCCGAGGGCAAAAACGAACTTGTCACCCGAGCTTTTTCCAGCCATCCCACCGATCCAGCACAGCAAGCCTCAGCGGGATCGGACCTGAGCACACCACTCGATGAACTGCTCGAAAAAGAAAGCAACCTCCGCGCCGCCGTGGTCATCTCCGATGGCGATTGGAACCTTGGGCAACCACCCGTTTCCGCTGCGCAAAAATTCCTTCTCCGAAAAATCCCACTTTTCACCATTCCCACCGGTTCCGAGAACCGACTCCCCGACCTCGATCTGCTAACGGTAAATGCCCCCACCTATGGCATCGTTGGCGAAAACCTACAAATCCCCTTCACCATCCGCAGCTCGCTCGATCGCGAAGTCAAAACCACCATCCGCCTTCGTGATGAAGCCGGTCGCGAGCGTACCAAAGCCATCACTCTTCCGCCTAACAAAACCGCCTATGACACCATACTCTGGCGTCTCGAAAAAGAAGGATCCTCCACCCTAGAGTTATCCTTTCCTACCGCCCAAGGCGAACTTGTCCCACTCAACAATACCCGCAAATTTACCATTTCCGGCAAACCCGAAAAAATTCGCGTGCTTGTCGTCGAATCTCTCCCCCGCTGGGAATATCGCTTCCTCCGTAACGCGCTTTCACGTGACCCAGGTGTCGAGCTCTCCTGCTTACTCTTTCACCCACAAATCGGTATCGGTGGTGGCCCCGATTACGTGGAAAAATTTCCCGATAAAATCGAAGACCTGTCCAAATATGACGTGATCTTCCTCGGCGATGTTGGCATCGGCAATGACCAACTCACCAAAGAACAATGCTCAATGATTCGCGGTCTCGTCGAGAACCAAGCCTCCGGTCTCGTCTTCCTCCCAGGCTCTCAAGGCAATCAGTTTTCACTTCTCGATACCGATCTCGCCGACCTCATTCCAGTGCATTTGGACTCTAGCAAAAAAACGGGAGTTGTGGAACCCAATGCCTCACCGCTCGCACTCACATCCGATGGTGCCTCGTCGCTACTCACGATGCTCGGCGATACAGAAGAAGACAACCCCATTGTCTGGCGCAGTCTTCCAGGTTTCTATTGGCATGCACCGATCGAGCGATCCAAGGCTGGTACCACAGTTCTGGCCGTTCACGCTAATCGCAGTTCAGGCAACTACGGCCGCATTCCTCTGATCGTCACAAAGACCGCAGGCAGCGGAAAAATCCTACTCATGGGAATCGATTCCGCATGGCGCTGGCGTCGTGGCGTCGAGGACAAATACCACTACCGTTTCTGGGGCCAAGTCGCACGCTGGATGTCCTACCAGCGCAATATGGCAGCAGGGCAACGCATACGCCTTTTCTACACGCCCGAGCGTCCCTCACCCGGTGACACCGTCACCCTCCACGCCAATGCCTTTGACAAAAATGGAGCCCCCCTGCAAAAAGGCAAAGTCGCATTGCTCCTCACCGCCCCATCCGGCACCGCACGCACCCTTGACCTCGGCAAGGACGACAATGCCTGGGGTAGCTTCACCGGTCGGTTTGCCATCGATGCCCCTGGATCGTGGAAACTCAGCGCAAACATCGTAGATGAGGAGTCCAAACCCGTCGAAACAACGCTGCTTGCCCAATCCATCGACCTCGAAAAAACCGGCCAACCCTCTCGCCCCGATGTGTTAGAGGAAATGTCACGCATCGCCCGCGGCCGCATGATCCAACCCGAATCCCTTCCCGATCTCATCAAGGAAATCAATGCATTACCCGAGCCTCGCCCACTCGAAAACCGCATCCCCCTCTGGCATCACTGGTTAACTATCACCATCATCATCATCTTGCTATCCAGCTTCTGGATCGCCAGAAAACTGAACGGCCAATTCTAATAAGGAGCCAGCGCGACTGCGATCAGCTCAGTGAGCAGATTGCCATTCGCAACACGATCAAGACTTTCTATTTGCCCTTGACCTTCGAGTTCACGATCAACGCGTATAAGAAGAGCAGGACGCATAGATTAGACTGACGCAATCTATACATGATGCCAAACATCGCCACTAGCCCTCTTAATTCTGAAGAAGATAACAGGCGGCTGTATTTCGAGTCATCGAGATGTCCGGAAATTTCATTTACACACCTGCATGAATTTGCAGAATAGCCGAATCTAACCCATTTCAACCCAACCTATGAAACCCCGCTCTTATCCGTTTTTCATCTTAGCCGCCGCAGAATTATTTCTACCCAGTCAATCCCATGCAGCTGATGTCGTTCTCAGCTCCGCAGCGATTGGCAACGGAGAATAACGATGCCAACGTCGGCGTTGGCATACACACCCAGCAGTGGCGCGAACTAGAGCATCTCTAAGTGTACTAGCACGATTCCCTATGGGTTGGTAACAATACAGTATTCTCCGCTTAAGGTGCACCTACCAAAGTAAGTTTGGATACAAATTACACGCTGAGAAATATGCACTTCTCCCCCACTAGCGCATGTGCACTTTCTGAGTCATCAATCCTGACCACGCTAGAGGATGTCAGTGCCTAGCAACTACTTTCCGCATAAGATGGTTGATTTCTCGATGAATCACGATCACAATTTCAATCCTAGCAGCTTATCATCTCAAATCAAATCGCATCCGGTCGACATGCAAAAGCAATCAACTCTCAAGCCATGGCGGCCCGAACGATTTTCCCGTGGACATCGGTGAGGCGGTAATCACGACCTTGATTGCGGACCGTGAGCCGAGTGTGATCAAAACCTAGCAGATGAAGTGCGGTGGCATTGAGGTCGTGAATATGCACGGGATCCTTGATGACATTGTAAGAAAAATCGTCGGTCTCGCCGATGATGATACCGGGCTTCACTCCCCCACCAGCCATCCACAGCGAGAAGCAACGAGGGTGATGATCGCGGCCGTGGTTGGTGGCGGTGAGCTCTCCTTGGGAATATACACTGCGGCCAAATTCGCCACCCCAGATGACGAGAGTATCATCGAGCAGTCCGCGTTCTTTTAACTCCTCGACAAGGGCCGCGCTTGGCTGATCGGTATCGTAGCACTGGGTGCGAATGTGAGCAGGCAGATCACTATGCTGATCCCATCCGCGATGATAGAGCTGAATGAAGCGCACGCCGCGCTCAGCAAGACGGCGGGCGAGAAGGCAGTTCGCGGCATAGGTTCCTGGCTTGCGAGATTCTGGACCATAACGATCAAAGACAGATGCTGGTTCTTTGGAAAGATCGGCTAACTCAGGGACGGATGCCTGCATGCGGAAGGCCATTTCGTATTGGTCAATGCGCGCCTGAATTTCTGGATCTTGGTATTCATCGAGCTTGATCCGATTCAAATCTGCTAGATCATCGAGCATGGCGCGACGGCGAGCCGAAGTGATGCCGGGAGAATTTGCGAGAAACAACACCGGATCCTTTCCAGCACTAAAGCGAACGCCTTGATAACGGGGCGAAAGAAATCCCGAGCCCCACATGCGCTCGTGAAGAGGCTGCGCATTCCCATTGCCACTTGGTCGGGAAACCATCACCACAAAGGCGGGTAGATCAGCGTTTACCGAACCGAGCCCATACGAGAGCCACGAACCGAAGGAAGGCCTGCCGGCAACCTGACTACCTGTTTGTAGCATGGTCATCGCGGGGTCATGATTGATCGCCTCGGTGTGCATCGAGCGGATGATGCAGAGATCATCGGCAAGGCGAGCGGTATGCGGCAACAATTCGCTCATCCAGTGGCCAGCTTGCCCATATTGTTTGAAGGAGAAAACGGATGGCGCAATTGGGAAGCGTGCTTGACCCGCGGTCATGCCCGTGACGCGCTGGCCATTGCGAACCGAGTCGGGCAAATCTTTGTCAAACATGTCGCGCAATCCAGGTTTGTAATCAAACAGATCGAGCTGCGAGGGAGCTCCCGCTTGGGTGAGCCAGATGACGCGTTTTGCTTTCGGCGCGAAGTGTGGAATTCCTGCGTTGCCTTGTGCAGCGGACAACTGCGGATTCAGCAAAGAAGCGAGTGCCGCAGCTCCGATCCCCGTGCTAGCACGACCAAGAAATTGGCGACGAGTGATGTCGAGTAGGGAGTAAGGATTCATGACGATTTATTCTTTCGTGACGGCTTCATCGAGATTCAGCATCGTGCTGGCGAGTGTTGTGTAAGAGGCCAGTTCTGCAACCTGCAACGAGGCATCCGTAGGTGCTTCACCGATTTTGAGAAAAGCTGACGCACTTGCAGGGTCGGATTGAAAATCGCGCAGCGTCCGCTCTAACGACGCTTCCAAGATCGCCAATTCTGCGACGCGAGGATCGCGGGCGGTGACAAGGCGAAATCCGTAACCAAGCCGCGATGCAGAGGAGGAACCACCCTCGCGCATCATCCGCTGCGCCAAAAATCGTGAGGCCTCGACGTAGGTCGGATCATTGAGAAGATTGAGCGCTTGCAAAGGCGTATTGGTGCGCGGTCGGCGCACCGTGCAGGTCTCGCGAAAAGGTGCATCAAAAAGCATCATCGCAGGATTTGGCACCGAGCGTTTCCAATAGGTGTAGAGGCTCCGACGATGCAGTGCTTCGCCATGATCTTGGGTATAGGTTGAATGGGGATTATCTCGCGTGTTGACCACCTGCTCGTAAAGTCCAGGCGGATGGTAGGGCTTCACAGAAGGACCGCCGATTTTCCTGACCAACAAGCCACTTGCTGCGAGTGCCTGATCGCGAACAAATTCTCCCTGCAAGCGAAAGCGCGGCCCGCGGGCGAGCAAGCGATTTTCTGGATCACGTTCGTAGGCCTCAGGCGTGAGCTTCGAGCTTTGTCGATAGGTCTGACAGGTGACGATCAAGCGCATCAGGGCTTTGACATCCCAGCCGCTGGAAATAAATTCTGCCGCTAGCCAATCGATCAACTCCGGGTGACTCGGTGGCTCGCCTTGCGAACCGAAGTCCTCCGCCGTGCGCACCAGCCCCGTGCCAAAAATCATCTGCCAATAACGATTGACCGTCACGCGGGCAGGCAACGGATTTGCGGGATCGACTAACCAGTGCGCCAATCCCAAACGATTGCGGGGAAGATCGCCGCGCATTGGCGGCAGCACTGCAGGCGTGTTGGCGCTGACTTTTTCGCCGAGTTGATCGAATGCACCACGCAGCAGAATAAACGTTTCGCGCGGTGTGGCATCGTCCATCACCAGTGAAACAGGTATGCGAGATTCCGTTTCTGCTAGAGATTTTGTTAGTTCTGTGAGACGATCTTTTGCGGCCTTGCTATCATCCTTTTTCAATGCTTCCATCTCCGTTTTTATCACGGCAATTTCCGTATCGATCTCAGGTGCTTGCAAGGCAAGAAAAGGCGGACTGCTGACGTTCGCAGGTTTATTGTAATCCCCCACTCCCTGCTCCGAGACATTGTGAAAAAATGCCTTCATGCTGTAAAAATCCCGCTGCGTGAGTGGATCAAACTTGTGATCATGGCAACGAGTGCAATTGAAAGTCTGCGCCAACCAAACTGTGGCTGTCGTTTCCACGCGATCCGCTGTGTATTCCGCGAGAAATTCTTCCGGCGTGATCCCACCCTCTTCGTTGACCATGTTATTGCGATTGAATCCCGTCGCGATTCGTTGGTCATGCGTGGCATTAGGCAGCAGGTCGCCGGCGATTTGTTCGATGGTAAACTGATCAAATCGCTTGTTCTCTTGGAAAGCCTTGATCACCCAGTCCCGCCAGCCATAGAGCGTGCGATCACGATCCACCTGATAGCCATTGGTATCGGCAAAGCGCGCAGCATCCATCCAATCGACGGCCATACGCTCGCCATAGTGCGGTGATGCTAACAGCCGATCCACCACTCGCTCATAAGCTCCCGGTGCGACATCTTGGACAAAAGCATTCACCTCCTCCGGTGTCGGTGGCAGGCCGATCAAATCGAGCGTCACGCGTCGAATCAGCGTGATTTTGTCGGCCTCTTCTGCTGCATGAATTTTTTCTACAGCCAATCGTTGGCGAATGAATGCATCGACGGGATGAGCTGCTCCCGCTGGAACCGTCGGACGTTGGATCGGCAAATACGCCCAATGAATTTGATACTCCGCCCCCTGAGCGATCCACTGCTTGAGAGTCTCCTTCTGCGTCGCGCTCAATTCCTTGTGAGCCTTGGCTGGCGGCATTTGCTCATCCGCATCAGTCGAGTAAATTCTCCGAATCAGATCACTCTCCTCCGGATTCCCCGGCACGATTGCTATGCCGCCCAGTTCTCCCTCCTTCAATGCCGCCTCGCGCACATCGAGGCGCAAACCAGATTCACGAGTGTGCTGATCGGGACCATGACAATGAAAACAAGCATCCGAAAGGATAGGCCGGATGTCTCGATTGAACTCAATCTTTTTCCCCTGAGCGAACTCCTGTGCCTGTACAAAAAATACGGCGCTGAAAACAGCAGTGAAGATCGAGATGATGTGAGGAAAGCTTTTAATACGAATGGTGCTTGGAGCGGTGAAAAATACAGACGATCGCGAACAGCGATACGCTATCTCATACCCCAAATCTTTCATTTTGCCAAGGCGTAGATTCCTCTCCCAAATCACTTCGCGTCTGATCGAAACGGCACGGCGGGGAGGCCGTTGCGGTTGGCGAGATTGGCATCGGGAACGTGGGACCAGGCGTAGCGGACGGCGGTGGGTTGGGTGATGGTTTTTGCGGTGACGACGACAGTATCACCTACGATCACGGCTTGGGCAGGGATGAATTTCCCGTTCGCTCCAGCGATGGTGAAGCCTTTGAGTGTGGTGCCTGATTCTTGCACGATGAGTCCCTCGCCGATGTGTTGGAAGGAAATCACCGCACGTGAGCCATCGATTTTGAGAGCATCAAAAACGGGACCAGAATACTCAAGAGATTCACCATAGACGACAGCACGTGCAGCGAGAGCGAGGCGTTCGCCTACGGGGCCTTTGCGGGTCGGATGAATGTCATTGGCGTCGCCGACATCGGTGGTGACCACCATCGCGCTGTGCGGCGTTTTTTGCGAGATGCGATGTTGTGCTTCGCGAAATGCGGGATGGATGCTGTTGTGCGGGGCCAACTGCACAAACAAAAACGGCAAGTCTTTTCCCCATACCTCGCGCCAATCGGCAATCAGCGCGGGGAGCAATTTTTCGTAGGGTGCAGGCTGCCCCGAATTCGATTCGCCCTGATACCAAATCGCACCGCGAATGGCGAAGGGATGCAGTGGCGCGATCATGCCATTGTGCAATGAGCTAGGTCGATCGTGACAACGGAGTTTCGGCATCGCAGGCGGTGGAGGGATCGGTTCACCTTTTTCCTTGGCTGCTTTCACTTTCCGCGGATGCACCTGATCACGCTCATACTGGAAGGCCCGATAAATCTTGCCGATGTTTTCAAACTCCGCGGGCGTAACTTTTTTCCAACGATCAATCAGTGACTGTGATTCGCCGAGTTTCGCTAATGTCTCGGCGCGCATCCATGTCTCGATCCGAGTGCCACCGACCGAACTCACGAGAAGGCCGATCGGCACATCAAGCTTTTGTTGCAGGGCACGAGCGAAATAATACGACACCGCCGAGCAGTTCGAAACGGTTGCGGGCGAAATCGTTTTCCATAGGCCCGTGGCATCAGATTTCGGTTCCAGCCCAAACTGATCATCGACCTTGAAAAACCGCAGCGCGGGATGATGGGCGGCGGCGATTTCAGTCTTGGCATTTTCCACGCGACTCATCGTAAAATGCATGTTTGATTGCCCCGAACAGAGCCAGACATCGCCCACAAGGACGTCTGTGATTTTTGTCAGAGCGGCACCCTTGTCATCACTCACGATCAGCTCCTGCCCCTCGCGCGAAGCCTGAAGCGGATCGAGCATCACCTTCCACTCTCCCTGCGCATCCGCTTTCTGAGATTTCGTCTGCCCCAAAAATTTCACCACCACTGTCATGCCCGCCTTGGCTTTCCCCCAAACCGCCACAGGCTTCCCACGCTGAATGACCATGTGATCCTTAAACAACGGAGACAAAATCGACTCCTGCGCGTGAGATGATATCACTAGAAAAAATAGCACAACAACAGGCAGAATCAATCGTATCATAAATCGTGGGTTTGAGCGAAATGCGACGGCGCATTCGGTATGAGACGCCCGAACGACAAGAAATTTAACGAATTATCTCAAAGAATCGCAACAAACTCCTCAAACTAAATGCCCGAATGCACACCAACTGTTCAATTCTCCATTCCGCTCTTGCGCATCGGTCGGAACTACTTTACCTGTTTCTTAACTTTTCCGAACCATGGCCTCCTACACCGAAGACGACATCAAGAGCCTCGACTGGCGCGAGCACATCCGCATGCGCCCCGGCATGTACATAGGCAAGCTCGCCGATGGCTCATCACCCGATGACGGCATTTACATTTTGCTCAAAGAAGCGGTCGATAACTCGATCGACGAGCACATCATGGGCTTCGGCAAGGAAATCCGCATCGACATCGATGAAGAAGGCCGCGTGGAAGTGCGCGACTTTGGTCGTGGCATTCCTCTCGGCAAGCTCTACGACTGCGCCGCGCAAATCAACACGGGTGCCAAATACGATAGCGAAGCGTTTAAGAAATCCGTCGGGCTGAACGGCGTCGGCATCAAAGCAGTCAATGCGCTTTCGACATTTTTCGAAATCCAAGCGTGGCGCGAAGGTCAGACCAAAGCGATTGAGTTTTCCAAGGGTCAAGTCACCCAAGACATGAAAAATCCTCGCAAGGAGGAAGCCCCGAACGGGACTCGCTTGTGCTTCGATGTCGACCGCACGATTTTCCCTGCAAAGACCAAATTCCGCGAGCAGTTCGTGGAAAAAATGTGCCGCTACTATTCCTACCTCAATCCGAATCTTACGATCATCTTCAACGGAAAGAAATTCCGCGCCAAGGATGGATTACTCGATCTCCTGCGCGAGGAAATGGAAAAAGCGCCGCTCTACAAGCCGATCCACCTCGTCGGCAAGGACATCGAAATCGCCTTCACCCACAGCGAGGAAAGCAGTGAAGAATACTACACCTTCGTCAACGGCCAAAACACCTCACAAGGCGGCACGCACCTCGTCGCCTTCCGCGAGGCCTTCGTTAATGCGATCCGCGGCTTTTACAAAAAACAATGGGAACCGTCCGACATCCGTGCCGGCATCGAGGCCGCGATCTGCGTGCGCATCGAGGAACCCGTGTTCGAGTCGCAAACCAAGACCAAGCTCGGTTCCGCCACCACCAAACCCGATGGCGGCGAATCGCTGCGCACCTTCATTGGCAATTTCCTCAAGGAGCACCTCGACAACTACCTGCACAAAAATCCGCAGACCGCTGAGGCCATTCAAAAACGCATCCTTCTCGCCGAGCGCGAGCGCAAGGACATGAAGGGCATTCAGAAGCTCGCGCGCGAGCGTTCACGACAAGCCAAAGTTCACAACAAAAAGCTGCGAGATTGCCGCATCCACTTCGACACCAAAAACAAACGTCGCGAGGAAAGCACGATTTTCCTTACCGAGGGCGACTCCGCATCCGGATCGATCACCAAATCGCGCGACGTCGAAACCCAAGCCGTTTTTTCGCTACGCGGCAAACCGCTGAACACCTTCGGACTGGCGCGCAAGATCGTTTATGAAAACGAAGAATTTGCCCTGCTTCAAGCCGCGCTTAACATCGAGGAAGGCATCGAAGAACTGCGCTACAACCGCGTTGTCATCGCCACCGATGCTGACGTCGATGGCATGCACATCCGCTTGTTGCTGCTAACCTTTTTCCTGCAATTTTTCCCTGAACTGATTCGCGACGGCCATCTTTACATCCTGCAAACTCCCCTTTTCCGTGTTCGCAACAAAAAGGAAACGATTTATTGCTACAGCGAAGAAGAGCGCGTGAAAGCGATGAACAAACTCGGCAAAAACCCCGAGATCACCCGCTTCAAAGGACTCGGAGAAATTTCACCCGATGA
>Ga0208597_1000817_pt1 | contig 12253 bp, 12 predicted proteins | sample LakMenEpi05May12_FD_150673 | JGI IMG/M metagenome (GOLD analysis project Ga0208597, IMG submission 150673) | Freshwater microbial communities from Lake Mendota, WI - 05MAY2012 deep hole epilimnion (SPAdes) | ecosystem: Environmental > Aquatic > Freshwater > Lake > Epilimnion/Euphotic zone ...
CTTTTAAAATTGAACCACGAAGACCACGAAGTTTTTACACGAAGTTCACTAAGATTTGTGTTCTTTGTGCCTTCTTTGTGTCCTTTGTGGTAAAATCAATCCCAAATTTACTAAAATTGAGTTAACTTAGATGTTATTTATTTTACTTTTAAAATTGAACCGCAAAGACCACGAAGTTTTTACACAAAGTTCACTAAGATTTGTGTTCTTTGTGCCTTCTTTGTGCTCTTTGTGGTAAAATCAATCCCAAATTTACTAAAATTGAGTTAACTTAGATGTTATTTATTTTACTTTTAAAATTGAACCACGAAGACCACGAAGTTTTTACACGAAGTTCACTAAGATTTGTGTTCTTTGTGCCTTCTTTGTGTTCTTTGTGGTAAAATCAATCCCAAATTTACTAAAATTGAGTTAACTTTGATTTTCAAATCTAAAAAACATGAAAAAATATTTCTTCTTATTTTTGGTTATTGCTAGTTGTGCTTCTGTTCAAAATATAGATTCTGAAAAAGCTCAAATTACAACAACACTTGATAATTGGCACAAAGCAGCCGCAAATGCTGATTATACTAGTTATTTTGATGCTATGACCGAGAATTCTATTTTTATTGGAACAGATGCAACCGAGAATTGGAATAAAGAAGCTTTTCAAAAATTTGCCAAACCTTTTTTTGATAAAGGAAAAGCTTGGAATTTTACCGCTCTTGAAAGAAATATTTACTTCAGCAAAGATGGCAAAACAGCTTGGTTTGATGAATTGCTAAACACACAAATGAAGATTTGCAGAGGTTCGGGCGTTTTGACCAAAGAAAATGGTAGCTGGAAAATAAGTCATTATGTGCTTTCTATGACCATTCCAAACGATACTACTGATGCTGTTATAAAAATAAAAGCGCCTATTGAAGACGCTTTGATTAGTAAGTTGAAAAAGTGATATATCAAAATTGATCAAACTTTACTTTTCCATTTGAGTCATAAATAAAATTCCATGTCCTAAAAGAGGTTCCTGTAAGTTCGTTTGCAGGGTTATATTCTCTTTTATCATATCTTTTAAAATTGTTTTTTGACAAAGCTCTGTAAAAGGTTTCTTCAAAAATTAAAAGGTTTTTTAATGGATTTTCAGCATTGTCATATTCAGAAAAAATTTCAACTGTTTTCAAAATTAAATTTGAGTTTAGAAACTTTTTGGTTACTATGCTATCTATGTTATTACTTTGATTGAAATAATAAATAGAATTTTCAAATTCATTATTTATTGTCTTAGAACTTTCTTTTAAAATCCCATTTGAATTGTAGGTGTAATATGTCGTATCTCTTTCTGGAAAAGCATTTTCTCTATAAACTGCTTTTTTCAGAATTCTGTTCTGACTATCTAAAAATAATTTTCTTTCAAATTTTAGAACAGTAACTATGTTTGAAGTGGTTTTCTTTTCAATAAATATTTGATTTGGCAAATACGTTAGTTGATCGAATATTGTTTCAACAAATGTATAGTCATAACCTGTAGACTGGTCTAATGGTGTCATACCGCCAATCCTTTTTTTAATACTATTGTTTGAATCGTATTCAAATTTCACTTTATTGTCTGAAGAATTATTTTGTAATATTCTACCAGGATAAAGCATATAATTATAATAATAATTCTGAATTAAATCATTAGAATTTGTTGTATTACTATCATCATTACTGCATCCAAAAACAGAAGCAATTAAAATTATAAAAAGTATTTTCTTCATCCTATTTTTTATAAATGTAATAAATTAATAAACATTCTCTTTCAACTGTTTTAACATTTCTACCGTCATAGTTTCGATGTTGAATTTGTTTTTCCAGTTCCAGTCTTGTCTTGCTTGGCTATCATCAATACTTGCTGGCCAACTATCTGCAATTTTTTGTCTAAAATCTGGTTTGTAAGTAACTTGTAAATTAGGAATGTGTTTATGGATTTCGGCTGCGATTTGGGTTGGCGTGAAACTCATGGCAGCTAAGTTGTAGGACGAACGAATTTTGATGTTTTCGGTTGGAGCTTCCATAATATCAACAGTTGCTTGTATAGCATCTTCCATGTACATCATTGGCATTTTAGTTTCTGATGAAAGGAAACATTCGTATTTACCATCGGTTATGGCTTTGTGGAAAATATCTACTGCATAATCGGTAGTTCCGCCGCCTGGTGGTGTTGACCAACTTATTAATCCAGGATAACGGATGCTTCGCACATCTACGCCAAAAATGTTATGGTAATATTCACACCATCTTTCGCCTGATTGCTTACTAATTCCGTAAACGGTTGATGGTTCCATTATCGTGTATTGAGGTGTGTTTTCTTTAGGAGTTGTAGGGCCAAAAACAGCAATACTTGATGGCCAAAATATTTTTTTTATTTTTTTTGCTTTCGCCAAATTGAGAACGTGAAACAACGAATTCATATTCAAATCCCATGCAAAAGCTGGATTTTTCTCGGCCGTTGCTGATAATAATGCTGCCATCAAATAGACTTCTTCAATATGGTATTGTTCTACAAGATGTTCGATTTGGTTATAATCGAGTGCGTTGATTACTTCAAATGGTCCTGAGTTTACAACATCGTTGTTTAGTTTTCGGATGTCAGACGCAATTACGTTTTCTACTCCGTGAATAGCTCTAAGTTTGTGCGTTAACTCGGTTCCTATTTGTCCGCAAGCGCCGATTATTAATATTTTTTTGCTCATGTTGGTTGTTTGTAGTTAGTAAATATTTTTTACCATATAAGGCATTTTAGTTCATATAAGCTTGATGCCAATTTTATTCTGATGCGTTAGGGATAGCAATGGAAATCCTTTTGTGGAGTGCAACGGAGCAAAAGATTGGAATGTATAGCCCGCTCGAACGCCCAAAAAATCTTAAACCGCAACCACTAATTTATCGGGATTGTAACCTATATAAGGCATTTCAGTTTCTTTAAAAATCACACCATATTCTTCGAGTTCCTTGAGAATTGGAAGATAGACTTCTTCTTTTATTGGAAGTTGTACGCCAGGTGTTTTTATGTTTCCATTTAGTATTTGTAATGTCGCCATTGCTACTGGCAAACCAACCGTTTTTGCCATTGCAGTATAGGTTTGGTCGTCTCCAATACAAACCATTTTGGAATCGATTTGGTGTTGTTTTCCGTTTAGTTCGTAACCAAATTTATGGTACATTACAATCATGTCTTTGTCATTTGGCTGTAAAGTCCAACTATCGTTGAGAATTCGCTCTAAAATTTGTGCAGGTGTTGCATTTTTGAGGCCTACAATTTTGTTGGCATTGAACAAATCGAGTTCTAACAGTTTGTCCCACATACTATCATCTTGCTCGATGTTGAGTGCCAAACGCATTTTGATTTCGACAGAATCTGTTGGATGATAAGGTAAAAACGAGTTAGTAAATTCACGGAAACTCATGGTTTCAGAATTTTCCATTGTATATGAATCATCGGTCATGCCAAGTTGAACGAACATATTCCATGCTTTAGAAAATCCGACTCTACGAATGGTTCCGCGATATAAAGTTAATGCATCGTCTAAGCCGTAAACACTTCTGTATTTTAGCGAATCTCTATTAGCGTAACCTTCAAATTTTCCGTAACCTTCGACCATCAAAAACTCGGTTCTTCTGAATAATTTGTGGTACGGAATGTATTTATATTTTCCTTCTTGAATGAATTTGGCAGCACCGCCTTGACCAGCCAACACTACATTTCGTGGTGCCCAAGTGAATTTGTAATTCCAAAGATTAGTGTCAGATTCTGGAGCTACTAATCCGCCGCAGAAAGACTCGAACAAAATCATTTTTCCTCCTTTGTCTCTAATTTCATCAATCACTTTCATGGCGCTCATGTGGTCAATTCCAGGATCTAATCCGATTTCGTTCATGAAGATTAGATTATTTTCTTTGGCAGCAGCATCGAGACCTTGCATTGCATCGGAAACATACGAAGCGGTTACCATGTGTTTTTTGAAAATGACACAATCTTTTGCCACTTCAATATGCATGTGTGCTGGAAGCATCGAAATAACAATATCGGCTTTTTGAATTTCTGCTTGACGTTGCGATTCGTTGGTGATATCTAATTGAATTGCGGTTGCATTAGGATGATTATTGGTTTTACGTTGTGCTAGTTCGATTGATAAATCTCCAATGTTAAGATGTAACTTTTCAGCATCAGACTTAGTTAGAAGATATTGAATTAGTGATGAAGCTGAACGACCAGCCCCTATTATAAGTATATTTCTCATATTTGAATAAAAATAGAATACAAATTTATGAATTTGGAATGATTTTTTGTTATTTTTTGATAAAAACAAAAAAGCCCGCGCAAAATCACACGAGCTTTTGAATTTTATGTAAACAGAAGTTATTCGAGATCTTCTAAATCTTCTAAATCTTTTTTGGCTTCGATAGTACTTTCAATTTTAGTTTGTTCAAAAAATTGATCTTTTTCAACTTCATCTTTTATGAGAAATGTTTTCCCGAGAACAAAAACAGCACATAAAATTGAAAAAATAAATAAGTTTTTAGGAAGTTTTTTTTGATTGTCTTCAGATTTAGAAAAAGTTAAATAAGAAAAAACCAATGCTAAAACAATAGGTAAAAACGCCAATGAGTCAAATGGAAAAAAGGAAAAAACAGCTCCTAAGACAGAAAAAATAATTGCTAAAATTAAAAATGTTTTTCTCATACTATCTAATTAAATTCCTGTTGCAGAAGTTAATACTAATTGTCCCGTTCCTACAGGAATGCTAAACTTCATAAGAGCTGGAACCTTTTTATCATCAGCTGTTAACCAAATAATATTTTTGTCGGTTCCTTTTAGTTTATTAGTTTTAGCTCCAATAGACAACTTGTAGCATTTTTTGTCACCAAGATTCCCAACTTCAATAATTTCAATACCCATCATTTTGATAGTTACCGGAACTTCTTTTTCATCAAAAACAATTGCAAATGATTTTGTTGCGCCTGTTTTCATAGAAGCTAAATCGGCAGAACGCAACTTATACATCATTGAAACCACATCTTGCGTTGATTTTCCAATTGTAAACTTTCTTGTAGTTTCAACTTTATTTTTTTTAGAAGTTGTACTTGTTACCGACGTGCCTTTTATAACATATTTTTCATTTTTGATATAACCTCCTTCATTTATACTTCTTTTGTATAAACTTGGCATCATTGTAGTTGGATTGACATACGATTCATATACATCCCTAATTTTAAAAAACTTATCCCATTTAGAAAATGTTGAAAGTTCGCAACTGATATGTAAATAATTGTTTTTGGCTGTTTTTACACTTTCGGTTGACATGGTAACTTGAGCAATGTGTGTCATAAGTCCGCTCATGTTGAAGGAACCCGCATAAACTAATTTTTCGCCAGATGGAATTCCGGCAGTTGTGGTTTCTGCTTTGAAAGAACATAAAAGTAAAGCAGTAAGAATAACTAAAGCTTTTTTCATTGGAATCTATTTAAAGTGCAAATGTAAAATTTTAAACTGTTAAAATATAAAAGAAAACTTAAAATTGGTCTTCAATTAATCTAATAACTAATACTTTTGCCAAATAGTATTTCAAACAGAAGAAAAATGGAGAAGAAAATTATTTTAACAGCAGGTTTTTTTGGAATGTCAGCCGTTATTTTAGGTGCTTTTGGAGCACATGCTTTTAAAAACGTTTTAACAGCAGAGCAATTAGTTTCGTTTGAAACTGGTGTAAAATACCAAATGTATCATGCCTTATTTCTACTTTTTTTGGGAATAAATACACATTTGCCATTAAAAACTAAAAAAACCATACTGACGTTAATCATTTTAGGAATTATCTTTTTTTCTGGTTCGATTTATTTACTATCAACTAAAGCTGTTACAGGTATTGATTTTAAAGCTATTGGAATTGTCACGCCTATTGGAGGTTCTTTATTAATAGCAGCTTGGGCTGTTTTGACATTTAATTTCTTCAAGAAAAAGTAATAATTCGTTAATTAACTACAACGTTGTAAATATAATTTTTTACCTTTGCATTCTATTTATTAATTGCAATACAACACAAATTTATGGATACATCTGCTCAAACAACGAAATCGATTTCGCTAGAAAAATACGGAATAAAAAACGCTCAAGAAATCATTTACAATCCTTCATATGAATTTTTATATAATGAAGAATTAAGTGATGGTTTACAAGGTTATGAAAAAGGCCAACTTTCAGAACTTGGAGCTGTAAATGTTATGACAGGAGAATTCACAGGTCGTTCACCAAAAGACAAATATATAGTTAAAGATGCTATAACAGAAAACACTATTTGGTGGAATTCTGAAAAAGCAGTAAACGATAATAAACCAATTTCACAAACAACTTGGGAAGCACTTAAAGAAACAACGGTAAACCAACTTTCTGGTAAACGATTATTTGTAGTTGATGCTTTTTGTGGCGCAAACGAAAATACACGTCTTAAAGTTCGTTTCATTATGGAGGTGGCTTGGCAAGCACATTTTGTAAAAAACATGTTCATTCGCCCAACTGATGCTGAATTAGAAAATTTTGGCGAACCTGATTTTATTGTAATGAATGGTTCAAAAACAAGTTTTAAAGATTACAAAACACACGGATTAAATTCGGAAGTTTATGTTGCTTTTAATTTGACCGAGAAAGTTCAATTGATTGGTGGTACTTGGTATGGTGGTGAAATGAAAAAAGGGTTGTTCTCTATTATGAACTATTATTTACCTTTAAAAGGAATGGCGTCAATGCACTGCTCTGCTAATAAAGGAAAAGATGGCGATGTTGCTGTTTTCTTTGGATTATCTGGAACAGGAAAAACGACTTTATCAACCGATCCAAAACGTGAGTTAATTGGTGATGACGAACACGGTTGGGATAACGACGGGGTTTTCAACTTTGAAGGTGGTTGCTATGCAAAAACAATTGATTTAAGTAGAGAAAACGAACCAGATATTTATGCTGCTATCCGAAAAGATGCTTTACTAGAAAACGTAACAGTTGATGCTAATGGCAAAATTGATTTTAAAGATGGTTCTGTAACTCAAAATACCCGTGTTTCTTATCCAATATACCATATTGATAATATTGTAAGACCAGTATCAAAAGCTGGTCATGCTACTAAAGTAATTTTCTTAACAGCAGATGCTTTTGGAGTTATGCCTCCAGTTTCTAAACTAACACCAGAACAAACTAAATATTATTTTCTTTCAGGATTTACAGCCAAATTAGCTGGAACTGAAAGAGGTGTTACACAACCTGAACCAACTTTTTCAGCTTGTTTTGGAAAAGCATTTTTATCACTACATCCAACACAATACGGTCAAGAATTGGTTAAAAAAATGGAACAACACAAGGCAACTGCTTACATGGTAAACACTGGCTGGAATGGAACAGGAAAACGTATTTCGATAAAAGATACACGTGCTATCATTGATGCTATTCTTGATGGTTCAATCGAAAAAGCAGAAACTAAAATGATTCCAACTCTCAATTTTGAAGTTCCAACAGCTTTACACGATGTAGATTCAGCGATTTTAGATCCTAGAGACACTTATGCAGATGCTTCTGAGTGGCAAACAAAAGCCGAAGATTTAGCAGGTAGATTTATCAAAAATTTTGTTCAATATACCGATAATGAAGAAGGGCAGAATTTAGTTAAATCTGGTCCGCAGGTATAAAACAAATTTAATTCAAAATTTAAAAATCTCGTTTCGGCGGGATTTTTTATATGCAAAAAGCCAAACAAATAAATGCTTGGCTTTTTAAATAGTTATATTTTTTTTCTTAATCCGCTAAGACAATTACTTTGTTGTCTTTCATTTCTATTGTACCCGAATTGATATCAAGCGTATAGTTTTGATCGTTAACTTTAGTAAACTTGTCTGCTACTTCTTTGTCAAGTTTAAAACTTGGAGCAGTAATTTTAACTATTCCTTGTTTTAAAATAGAAACAATTGGCGCGTGATTATTCAAAATCTGAAACGAACCATCAACACCAGGTAAAGAAATTGAAGTTACTTCGCCTGAAAATAATAATGCCTCTGGTGATACTATTTCTAAAATCATATTTTTAGTGATTAGTAATTAGTGATTAGTGATTAGCCTTATTTGAGTACTGCTAACCGCTAACTGCTAACTATATTACGCTTCTGCTAACATTTTTTGTCCTGCTTCTATAGCATCTTCAATTGTTCCTTTCAAGTTGAAAGCAGCTTCTGGCAAATGGTCTAATTCTCCATCAATAATCATATTAAATCCTTTGATGGTATCTTTAATATCTACTAAAACTCCAGGAATACCTGTAAACTGTTCAGCTACGTGGAATGGTTGAGATAAGAAACGTTGTACACGACGTGCTCTAGAAACTGATAATTTATCTTCTTCTGACAACTCTTCCATACCAAGAATCGCGATGATATCTTGTAATTGTTTGTACTTTTGAAGAATCTCTTTTACTCTTTGTGCACAATCGTAGTGTTCAGCACCTAAAATTTGTGGTGTAAGAATTCTAGATGTAGAATCCAATGGATCCACAGCTGGATAAATACCTAGCTCTGCAATTTTACGAGACAATACGGTTGTTGCGTCTAAGTGAGCAAATGTTGTTGCTGGTGCAGGGTCAGTTAAGTCATCTGCAGGAACGTAAACCGCTTGTACAGATGTAATAGAACCTTTGTTTGTAGAAGTAATACGCTCTTGCATCGCTCCCATTTCGGTTGCTAATGTTGGCTGGTAACCTACCGCTGATGGCATACGTCCTAAAAGTGCTGACACCTCAGAACCTGCTTGTGTAAAACGGAAAATATTATCTACAAAGAAAAGAACGTCTTTACCTTGGTCAGAACCAGCTCCATCACGGAAATATTCTGCAATAGACAGTCCAGAAAGTGCCACACGTGCACGAGCTCCTGGTGGCTCATTCATTTGTCCGAAAACGAAAGTAGCTTTAGACTCTCTCATTCCCATTTTATCAACTTTAGATAAATCCCATCCACCTTCTTCCATAGAATGCATGAATGCGTCACCATATTTTATAATTCCTGACTCTAACATCTCACGAAGCAAGTCATTTCCTTCACGTGTTCTTTCTCCTACTCCTGCGAATACTGAAAGTCCACCGTGACCTTTTGCAATATTGTTAATCAACTCTTGAATCAATACTGTTTTACCTACTCCAGCACCACCAAACAATCCAATTTTACCACCTTTTGCATAAGGCTCGATCAAATCGATTACTTTAATACCTGTAAATAAAACTTCTGTAGAAGTTGATAATTCTTCAAATTTTGGAGCAGCGCGGTGAATTGAAATTCCGTCATCTCCTGTTTTTGGTAAGTTTCCTAATCCATCAATAGCGTCTCCGATAACGTTGAATAAACGTCCGTAAACATCTGCCCCGATTGGCATTTTGATTGGGTTTCCAGTACCAACTACTTCATATCCTCTACTCAATCCATCTGTAGAGTCCATAGATACAGTACGAACCGTGTTTTCTCCAATATGAGATTGTACTTCAAGCACTAATATAGTACCATCTTTTTTTGTGATTTCTAATGAATCATAGATTTTTGGAAGTTCAACATCCTTACCGTTGAATACTACATCAACTACTGGTCCAATGATTTGGGCAACTTTTCCTATTACTTTTGACATTGCTTATGTATTTATTAAATAGCGTTTTGTAATTATAAAATCAAGCTGATTTTTCGTGTGCAAAGATAATTTTTCTAATTTGAAAATCAATAGAAATATTCTATTTTTTTATTCACATTTTAAATTTTTAGTATCACATCATTATAAACGACAAGAATTCTTTATCCTTTTGCATAATTTGCATCCAAAAACTAAACATTCTTAATCACATACGTCACTATTCCCCAAACGATTAGTTGATTTTCATCTGTAATATTAATTGGATGGTAATTTTTATTTTCTGGCATCAAATACAGACCGTCTTTTTCGACTTTTATTCTTTTTACGGTAAATTCTCCGTCTATAAAACAAATGGCAATTTTGTTATTTTTAGGCTCTAAGCTTCTATCAACTACCAAAATGTCTTTGTCATTTATTCCAGCATTTACCATCGAATTGCCTTTGACTTTTATATAAAATGTAGCCAAAGAATTTTTGGATAACTCTTTATTCAAATCGATGTTGTTTTCCATAAAATCGGTTGCTGGCGATGGAAATCCTGCTGAAACACCTTCTTGTACGAAAGGCAATTTTAGGTCGCTTTCAAAATCTGGGCGATAAAAAATTAAGGTAGCTTCTTTTTTTATTGACATTTTATTTCTAGAATTTCGTTGAATCTTGTGGTAAATCTTGGTGATAAATGATTTTGATTCATATTCCAAGTTAGATTTAAATTTTGTGTGCCTAATTTTACTTTTCTGTCTCCAATTTTAGCGTTCAAATGATCCATTGCTTTCATTATTGCTAAATGCTTCGGATTTTCTTCTTCAAACAATTGAAGTTGCTTTTTGTCTTCGTCTATCAATTCGGTTACGATGACGCCTGCTTTTTTAAACTTTATTCCTTCGTTTCCTTTGTGCAATTCTTTCAACATCGAAATAGCCACATTAGAAATAGTCAGTGTTGAGTTCGTAGCAAATGGCAATGTTACGGCTTTATTGAAATAATATTTTTGCGATTCGTATTTGTATTTGTCAATCACCAACATTACAATAATGGTTTGACAGCACGATTTTTGTTTACGCAATTTCTCAGCACAAACCGACGCAAAAGTAGCTACACGTTCTCTCAAATCGTCAAATTCTGAAATTTGTTTTGGAAAACTTCTTGTGGTGGCAATGCTTTTTTTTTGTTCCCGAATAGACTCTAAATCTAAAACCGATTTACCTTCTAATTCATATTTCAAGCGTATTCCGATAATGCCCATTTCTTTTCTTATCCAAACTTCGTGTTGCGGTTTGGTAAAATCATAAGCCGTTAGAATATGGTGTGCCATCATTTTTTTTGTTAATCTGCGACCAATTCCCCAAACATCTTCAATTTTCGTCCATTTTAATGCTTTGATTCGCTTCTCTTCTGAATCGATTATATAAACTCCTTGTGTTCTTTCTTGAAATTTTTTGGCTATTCTATTGGCTACTTTTGAAAGGGCTTTGGTTGGTGCAAATCCGACACAAACAGGAATTCCAACCCATTTTTGAACACGGTTTTTCATTTGAATTCCATAATCATGGTAATCAGAAATATCCATTCCGTCAAAATTCAAAAAAGCTTCATCGATACTGTATATTTCTGTATTTGGCGTAAAACCTTCGAGAATTTTCATCACCCGATTGCTCAAATCACCATAAAGTGGATAATTAGAAGAAAAAACTTTGATGCTTTTCTCTTTCAGAAGTTCACGAATCTTAAACTCAGGGGCGCCCATTGGAATACCTATGTCTTTTGCTTCATTGCTTCTAGAAATAACACAGCCGTCATTATTAGACAAAACAACAACTGGTTTTCCATTATATTGAGGTTGGAAAACACGTTCGCACGAAGCATAAAAATTATTACAATCGACTAATGCATACATGTGGTAAAATTAGTCAATAAATAAATTTTACAATTGTTAAAAATAGAATTGTTGATAAATAAAAAAACTAAAAAATTACTTTTGATAGTTTCTGTATTTAATGATTGTTAAATTTTTATTTTTAATATTAGGCAACCCGTTAAGAAATATTTCATCTTAAACCATCTCCATCAACTCCAAAGCTCTTTTAACCGATTTTACATTTTCAAAAGTCAATAATAATCGTAAGCCGTTTGGTGTTTGTTTTTCTTTCATTTTGCACAAAGTAGGCTGTTTTTGCACAAATGTTAAGACTTGTCTAAATGCATTGGAAGTATAATAATCTGATTGCTGGTCGCCTACAAAATACGCTATCATTTTTCCTTGTTTCATAACCAATTTTTCTATTCCAAACTTGGTTGCAATCCATTTTATTCTGATACTGTTTAGTAAGGCAATAGCAGGTTTTGGCAAAACTCCGAAACGGTCAATCAATTTATTTTGATAAGCTACTAGAGCTGCTTCGTCTTTGATATTGCTCAATTCGTTGTATAAATTCAAACGTTCAGAAATATTGTTGATGTAATCATCTGGAAATAATAATTCAAAGTCAGAATCGATTTGAATTTCTTTTACATATTCTTTTTCAACCGTATCGGTTTCATTTTGATACAATTCTTTGAACTCGTTTTCTTTCAATTCTTCGATGG